>JGI994J12354_10000920_pt1 | contig 30033 bp, 21 predicted proteins | sample IntmicLarv3ML3BL_FD_12354 | JGI IMG/M metagenome (IMG submission 12354) | reverse complement strand
CAATCAAAAACTCGGGATGTTTTAACCAACTAGCCTTTTTATTTGTCACCCTCTTCCCCCCCCCCCCGAAAAATCTGCCTTTACCTTCTACATCACGGTATTGTATGCACTATTTTCCCACCACCATAGTATAACTTTTTTTATAGTAATAGTCAATTATATCAACTTTTATATCTTGACTTTTTCATGACAAAAGCTACTCCTTATGGCATTATAGTACCATAAAGAGTAGCTTTTTAGACCCTCCTGCTTCTAAGCCCAGACAAATACATTAATTCATATCCACCCAGATATTACCATTATTACTACTTTTTATACATGCCGCAATATACTCAACACCAGCAACACCATCAGCGACCGTTGGATAATCAATCATCGTTTCCGTAAAGGTGCCATTCTCCTTTGCCAGTAGACAGTCAATGTAATTGAGATACAAATTTCCCATTGCCTCAAAGATTCCCTCAGCATGTCCGCTAGGGATTCTAACATACTTCGCTGCCGCCGGCTTCATACTTTGGTGTCCGCGATGAATTTCTTGCATCGTACCATCAAGCTTCATCAACTGAAATTTCTCCGACTCCTCTTGAAACCAATGCAAGCTTCCCTTCTCACCATATATCCGAATCCGAAAGCCATTATCATGTCCTATCGCAATTTGCGATGACCAGTACACCCCTGATGCGCCATTGTCATACTCAACTAAGACCGTCGCATTATCATCAAGGGTTCTATTCGCAACTACAACATCCATTTTAGCAAGCAGACGCTTAATCCTTAGCCCTGTCATCTTACTAACCATATGCTCAATATGAGTTCCAATATCACCCAAACAATTCGTCGCTCCTGAAAGCTTGGGATTAGTTCTCCACTGGCCTTGCTTATTATTCGTAATATCCTCCGCGGCCAGCCAGCCTTGTGGATACTCCCCCATAACCGTTCTTATCTTACCAATCACCCCATCAGCAATCAACTCTCGGATTTGTCTTGCTGTCACATTACCCCAGTAGGTATATGTTACCATAAATTGCAAATCCTTTGCCTTTGCTAGGTCCCTTAATTCATATGCCTGCTCAACACTAACACATAAAGGCTTGTCACAAACCACGTCAACACCTGCCTCTAGGAAAGCCTTACAGGCATCATAATGAGCATGATTTGGAGTTACAATGACTACGAAATCGATGCCATCTAGACGCTTCACCTCTGCTTCAATCATTGTTTCAAAGTCACTGTAAAGCCGTTCTTTATCAAGGTGAAGCTCCGCTCCTGCCGCTATATTCTTATCCTGCGAGCGTGAGAAACAGCCAGCTACAAGCTGCGCCTTACCTTCCAAATTAATCGCTTTTCGATGAACACTGCCGATGAAAGAATCAAGTCCTCCGCCGACCATTCCATACCTTAGGATTCTGCTCATTTATTATACCTCATCAATCTTTACGAATCTTCCTTCATGAATCGATTTCTCAGCCGCAAATACCGCTTGCATCGATTTCAGCACATCCGCCCCATCGGCATCTATCTGACCACCATTCATAATCGCTGTTACAAAAGCATCAATTACCCCAGTGGTAATTCTATTACCTGATGATTGTAACTCATTTGTTGTCATTATATCAACCTCTATATTGCGCCTTTGACCCTCCACCTTCTCTATTACAATTGAATATTTAGGGTCATCATAGACGCGAATCTCACCTTTTGTTCCATATAGAATTGTTGAATTATCCTCTCGGCCGTAGAACGTCCAGCTCGCTTGAATCGTACCCATTGCCCCATTATCAAGCTTCATTATAAAAAAAGCATTATCATCTACATCAATCAGTTTACCATCAGGATACTTCTTATCAACTGTCGCCTCGGCCGCCATTACTTCCGTAATCTCGCTACCAGTAATAAATCGCAACAAGTCAATCTTGTGAATCCCCAAATCGGCTAGCGCCCCAAAATGAGCAGTTTTCTTATCATAGAACCAAGGATTTGTCACTCCCGTCCAGCCCTCTGGTCCAGAATGACCAAACACTAACCTAAAGCCTAATAACTTACCTATCTCACCATCATTTAGTAATCGCTTTACCATTCGATGGGATTCATTGTATCGTTGATTTTGCCCAATCATCAATACTTTTCCTGTTGCCCTTGCCACTTCAACCATCTCGCGACACGCTTTCATTGTCACTGCCATCGGCTTCTCACAAAGTACGTGATTGCCAGCCTTTAATGCCGCGATTGTTACTTCACTATGGTGAATATTCGCTACACAAACACTAACCGCATCAAGCTCTTGTGCCAAGAATTCGGCGATACTGTGACACACTATGCCACCATATAGCTTCTGTATCTCTTCTGCTCTAATGATATCTTGGTCAAATAATGCGACAATTTGACAATTTGGATTTTCTGCATACTCTGGTGCATGGCGAACCTTTGTTATCTGCCCACAACCTAGAATTCCAATTTTTAACATATCTGGTTCTTCCTCCAAATCACATTTGTACTTTCCAATTTGTATTTTCTAGCTTATTCAAAATTCTTCAATAGCTCAGCTGCATTTGCACTATCACAAACATTACCACCGACCTTAATCCACTCGTTTGCTTTATTTCCTTTTAGAATCTCTACTGCTGCTCTAACCGCTTCGCCACCTTGGTCATGTGGTGCTTGGTTTAGTGAAGCATATAATACACCCTCTTGAATCGCCTCTAAACCTTCAAGGGCACCATCAAATCCTGTAATCAAGACTCCCGAAACGCCAGCATCTTGTAATGCTTGATGCGCCCCTAAGGCCATTTCATCATTAAGCGCCATAACTGCATCGATTTGGTCATTAGATTGAATAATATTTTCCATAACAGTCATCGCCTGGTCTCGATTAAACATTGCTGGTTGTGATACCAATAATTCAACATCGGGATATTGCTCGATAATTTCCGTAAAGCCCGCAACTCTATCTTGGCTTGTCTGTCCCGCTGGATTACCTTCGATAATGACAACATTACCCTTGCCACCAAGCTCATCCATCATATATTGTGCCAAGGTCTTCGCTGCTTCATAATTATCTACACCGATAAATGTCTCGATTTGCCCACCAGCCGCTTTGGAATTACTAGTGATTACAGGAATACCTGCATCATTTGCTTTTTCAATTGCAGGGACAATTCCTTCTGAATCAATTGGTGCAATTACGATTGCATCAACTCCTTGTTGAATGGCATCCTCTACTTGTCTTACCTGCTCTTCTAGATTCTGGGTCTGTAGTGGTGCAAACTCTAAGATTTCTGCCCCTACTTCAGCACCAACCCGCTTCGCCCCATCATTAAAATATTTCCAAAACGGTGTTACTGAATCTTTTACTAAGACTGCTACTTTGTATCCACCTTCTGGCTCTGCTTGAACCGCTGGCTCTTCAACCGCTTGTGTGGTCTTCGCTGTTTCTTGCGTAGTCTCGTCTGCCTTTGGCTCTTCGGCTGCTTTACTACCACACGCTGCTAAGATACCAACACCCATCATTAGTACCATTATTAATGCTAACACTTTTTTCTTCATTCCTTTTCCTCCTTGTCTTGTATTTAAAGCCTTGATTGGCTCTAATTCATAGTTATTTGGCCTTGATATTTTGTCTATCTAATAAGACGGCAATAATAATTACCGCACCAGTTACTAGATTCTGCCACTGAGTTGGAATCCCTAACTGATTCATGCCATTAATAATTAAGGTTAAGATTAAGGCACCAATTACAGTGTATGATACCTTCCCACTTCCACCTTTATAGGAAATCCCACCAATCGCTGATGCGGCAATTGCTTGTAATGGAAAAGCTTCCCCGATAAGCGGTTCCGCTGCATCTAATCTCGCGATATATAGCACTCCCGCCATCGCTGCCATAAAGCCCGACATCCCAAAGGCAAATAGTGTTATCTTATGAATAGAAATCCCTGAATATTTCGCTGATGAGCGATTAACGCCAACATAATATAGCTGTCTACCAATCGTACATTTCTTAAGAACGAAGCTTAGGATTAAGACCATCACCGTAGCAATAATAACTGGCACCGGAATACCAAGCAGCGAACCCTTGCCTAAGAATAGGAACCGACTGTCGAATTTATTAAGAATTGTTCCATCCATATGAAGGTAAGCTAAGCCTCTAATAATCTGCTGGGTGCCAAAGGTTACTAAGAAGGGCGGCATCCCGATAAAGGTTACAATCGCCCCATTAATCATCCCGATTATAAAACCTAATACCAAGGCGGCTACAATGCCAATTCCCATCTCAACGAACGAACCACTTTGAAACATCGAGGCGGTCAAACAAGTTGTAAGTGCAACCGTCGAACCAACCGATAAATCCACTCCTGAAATCAACATTGTCAAGGTCAGCCCTGATGCAATCAAGACATTTAGAGAAGCTTGGTTTAAGATATTAAGCAGATTACGAGCCTGTAGAAATCTTGGCCCAATTGCTGCTGTTAGGATGGCAAAAATAATGACTAAGGCTAGAAAACGAGAAACTCTTTCGAATAATGATTTTTTCATTTATTTGCCCCTCCCTTCATCGCATCCATCGCTACTACACCAATAATTACCATTCCCAAGGCAACCATCTGTAATGAAGTCGGTAAGCCCGCCATGTTAAGACCATTTCGCAAGGTACATATCACAATCACGCCCGTTAAGCTTCTAAGAACCGAGCCCTTGCCACCACTCATCGAAGTACCACCTACTACCGCTGCGGCAATCCCATAGAACTCATAGCCATCGCCTTGCCCAGGGTTTGCCGAACCCAGCCGAGATGCTAGTACTACGCCCGCTACGGCGGCTAACATTCCACCAAAGGTATATGCTAGAAGCTTAGCGAATTTGACATTGATTCCCGAAAGGGCCGCCGAGGTCTCATTTCCACCAATTGAATACCAATATGTCCCAAGTCGCGTTGCACTTGTTAGCATACTGAAAATAATATATACCACAATTACAACAAAGATACTGTAGGGAATAAAGTTAAAAAGATATGCCCCGCCAATGAAACGAAATTCTGGCAAGTTCACTGACACCGTCCTATTCTCAGATAAAATAAGTGCCAAGCTCCTTGCAATATTCATTGTTCCCAAGGTAATGATAAATGGTGCGGCCTTACTTCTTGAAATAATAACGCCATTTAACGCCCCCATAAGACCTCCCGCTAGAACCGCAAGCATAGCCGCAATAACCATCGGCATCTCGTATAGCTTCACCAACTGGGCAACCACTACTCCAGCAAAGCTCATCGTTGCTCCTAGTGATAAATCAATCCCTCTAGTAACCATTGCAAGAAAAGAACCAACCACCACAATCGCTAGAATTGTACACTGCTCTAAGATATTCATGGCATTTCCCACCGTCAAAAAGGTCTTCGGATTGCACATTATCCCAAAGACAACAACCAATAAAGCAATCGCATAGGCATTTCCTGGTATTACCTTTAAATGCTTACTCCACTTCGCCAGATTGACATTTGTCATCGCTTTATTGTTCATCATCTACCTCCTTTCCAGCTGCAAATCCGATAACCGCTTCTTGCGTAGTCCCTTCTCCAGGTAATTCTTTAACTATCTTGCCTTCGCGCATAACATAAATTCGGTCAGACAAGGTCAGCACCTCTGGCAAATCCGAAGAAATCATCATAATCCCAACGCCACTTTTCGCTAAATCCGTAATCAAATTGTGAATCTCTTCCTTCGCCCCAACATCAATCCCCCTCGTTGGTTCATCAAAGACCAAGAACTTTGAATGTGTACAAAGCCATTTTGCTAACACTACCTTTTGTTGATTGCCACCTGATAGATTAACTACCCAGCGTTCAATATCTTTTGTGTTAACCTTAAGATTCTGACAATATTGCCTTGCTTTCTCTTTTTCAATGGCACTGTTAATATAACCATTTCTAAATAATAATTTTAGTGATGCTTGTACCACATTTTCACGAATCGGCAGCGTTAATGCCAAGCCATCCTCCTTGCGATTCTCTGGAATAAAGCCCATCCCTGCCTTAATACACTCTACTGGCGAAAGCTTCTTCATCCTCTTGCCAAATAAAAAGACCTCGCCACCTTCCATTTTATCGATGCCAAAAATGGCATTTGCTAATTCCGTTCGCCCCGAACCCACAAGTCCAGCGAATCCAACTATCTCACCTTGCTTAATATCAATGCTAATGTCTTGTAATTTCCGACCACTATTGATATGCCTAACCCGCAGACACTCTTTTGATAACGCTGTGTTCGCCCCACGAATCCGTTCCTTGCTAATCTCGCGACCAACCATCATCGTAATTAGGTCATCTAGCTTCGTATCCACCGCAATCTTGGTCCCGATTGTACAACCATCACGAATCACCGTAACCCTCGTGCCAATTTGGTGGATTTCTTGTAGTCTATGGGAAATATAAATAATCGAAACACCGTTCTTTTGCAGGTTGGCAATCGTTTTAAATAGGGTCTCTATTTCTTTTTCACTAAGCGTCGCGGTTGGCTCATCCATAATTAGAATCTCCGCATCAATCGAAAGTGCCTTAGCCACCTCAACTAGCTGTTGCTGTGCGACACCTAACTCATCAACTAGCATGTCAACGGATATATCTGCTTCTAAGAAAGCCAAAATCTCTTTCGCTTTTTGTTTTAGCTTTGCCTTATCAACAAGTCCTGACTTCTTCCTTGGCTCCCGCCCTAAAAAGATGTTTTGCGCTACTGTTAGATTAGGAATTAGATTAAACTCTTGATAAATAATCGCAATATGCTTATCTTGTGCTTGCTTAGTATTAGTGAACGTAACTTCCTCACCTTTTACCAATACTTTTCCTTCGTTAGCCTGATAAACCCCCGCTAGAATCTTCATCAAAGTACTTTTTCCAGCGCCATTTTCCCCTAAGAGAATGTGAACCTCGCCTTTTTCCAAATCAAACGAAACACCATCTAGCGCCTTAACTCCTGGGAAAATTTTATGAATGTTTTCAAGCTGCAAAACCTTTTCACTCACATCTACATCCTCCTGTGCCAAATCTTCTCTAAAGAATCAATATTCCTGGACGTTCTATTGAAACTCCGCTAACGTTTGCCTTTAGTGACGGAAATGAAATCGGTTTCGTAATCATTACGGGTCCTTCTTTGGTTGCAATAAAAGCATCTTCAGTCTTAGTTCCAGTAATCGAAGGATTGTAACAATAGCATTGGTTCTCGACAATCGTTTCATGTCTATCTGGTGTGATTAAGTAGTAGCCATTGGTGTATCCTTGCGGACCGCCTTGATGATGCACCTGCCACATATCAGGATAACCAAACTCACCATATGATTCTACCGCTACTTCATAAGGCTTGATATTATCATCACCAATCTGCGTTGCTTCAATCATTCGATTCTCTATCTCAATAGTGTCGGCATACTGCTTTACTAATGCGTCTGCTGGCTTCCCAAAATGAATAAACCGAGTTGTTTTGGTGATTAAGCCTTTGTATCTAGCATTACAAGATATCATCATATACTTATCAATTTTGTTATCGGTTGGTATGCAGTGCCGATACTTATAGATACGTTCATCACCTGCCACAAGATGCAAAACTGTATCGATATTGTATTGGCAAAGGGCATTACTAATCCGTCCAACTATTTCTCTTTCAACATCTCCTGGTCTAACCTCTGCCAAGACCTCCTCTAGCACTCTTGAAAAAGTCTCGCCTAGATACAAGTACCTAGCAATCTCATTGTCTAATAAGCTATACTGCATATGAGCAATTAACTCATTAGCATCCAGCGCTCCAGCTCTTGGCACATCTGCACCCCAAGCCTTATCACCGACGATATTCTTAATATACTCTGCCGTCTTATCTTCATACCAATATTGACTCAAAATCTCAAATCCTAGCTGGTCTAGCTTTTCTTCACCCCTAATTCTAGGTTCTTCAATATTGTTCGAAATGGCATAGCATTTATCTGTCGTTATCAGAATCGAAATAACGCCCTCTTCGACATAACGTGTAATGATACTATCACCACCAGCCGTAATCCAAGCGAAGTTCTCCGCCTTGGCAATAAAAAGTGCGTCCAAATGCTCTTTTGCAAGCATCGCTCGAACCCTTGCTACCTTCACCTCGATTTCACTTTTTCGAGCGCTTAGGCTACTATCTTCTATATACTGTTTCATCAATTGACCTCCTTTATAATTACAATCCTTTGAATAACTCAAATGTATCTCTTACAGCATCTTCACTAGCACCCGTTGCTTCAAATTCCCAACCAACAACACGGTCATAGCCCGTCGCTTTTAAGGCTGCTAGAACATTGACATAATTAAGCTCACCCGTTTCTGGTTGGCATCGACCTGGTACATCCGCAATATGGAAGTGCCCAAAATATTCATGGTACGCTTTGATATTTTCACAAATATTACCTTCCATTATTTGCATATGGTAGGCATCGTAAAGCAAACGAATATTAGGGCTATCAACCGCTTTTAAGATATCGACCGCAGCAGCAGTGTGGCATAGCGAATATCCTGGATGGTCAACGTAAGTATTAAGCGGTTCGATTACCATTGTTACATCTGCGGCCTTAGCGATTGGGGCAATCTTACCTAGAACTTCAATACTATTAGCGGTCTTGTCTGCATCAGCAATCGGATGCTCTAAAGGCTTTACACTTCTATCTTCTTGTAATATATCCGACATCACAAAGGCATTCATCGCTCCAATCTGGGCAGCAATGTCAATGCCCCTCTTAACATCTTCAAGGTATACTTCATGGTCAGCTTTATCAATCATTCGTCCCCGCCCATTACCTTGGAAAGCGGCACACTTAAGACCTGTATTATCTAGTTCCCGCTTGATTGCGGCAATGTCTTTATTGTCCCAATTCCAAAACTCTACATACTCAAATCCCGCCGCCTTTGCCTTCTCAAATCTCTTCATGAAATCCACTTCGGTAAATAGCATTTCAATACAACAAGAATACTTCATTTCTCTTCCTCCTCTACGGCAATTGTGATGGTTTTACTAAAATCATTAAAATGTTTTAGTAAACTTGTCAAGTTCCCTTTCGTTTGTTTAGAAATTATCATACTATTTTAACATTGTCAAGTCGTTTTAATGTTATTTTGTACGTTTTTTACCTATATATTTTCTATTTTTGTGTTATTTGCACAATTATTTATCCACTTACTTTTCATTAAAACATTTTAATGATTTTAGTAAAATAGCCCTGTTTCCTGCCTTTTCAATTGACTTTTCAGTGTATATATGTTACAAATTACTAGGGTAATTAAAATGTTTTAGAAAGGAGGGCGTGACATGAGAACTATCAGAACTACCATCAAAGATGTAGCTAATAAAGCTGGCGTTTCCCCAGCTACCGTTTCACTTGTCTTAAATAATCGCCCTGTTCCAATTCCGCAGAAAACCAAAGATAAAGTTATCAGTGCCGCTTGTGAGTTGCATTATCGACCGAATCAACTAGCCGTTGGACTAGTCACGAAGAAGACCAATACTATTGGCTTAATCCTTCCCGATAACAGCAACCTCTTCTTTGCGACATATACCAACAAACTTGAAACTGCTGCTAGTAAGATGGGTTATAATGTTATCTTTGGTAATACCAATAATAGTATTGAGAAGACCTTAGAATACTTACAGATGTTTGCTGACCGTGGTGTTGATGGCATCATTTTGATGCAATCGGAATTTAATTCCAAAAAGAAGACCGATTCTTGTCTTGCCGCTATCAAAGAACTACCAATCCCTGTCCTCCTTATCGACCGTGTTCCAACCGATTCGGCATCTGGGGCGGTAATCTTAGACCATTTTAAGGGGGGCTATCTAGCTGTTAAGCATCTCTTAGACTTAGGACATGAGCGAATCGGCTATATTACTGGCTCTTCATCGCTTAACTTAATGGTTCATCGGCTTAATGGTTGCAAGGAGGCTTTAGCCGAAAAGGGCATCCCCTTTGACCCTGCTTTGGTCTTTGAAGGCGACTTGCAGTTAACCTCCGGAATCAATGCCTTGCCATATCTATTAGGGCAAAATGTCACTGCCATCTTCGCTTTTAACGATATGATAGCCTATGGTATATACAAGGAGCTTAGGAACTATCAACTCAACATCCCTGACGACCTCTCGGTCATCGGCTTTGATGATTTGATTTTCTCTGATGTCATCCAACCGCCTTTAACGACTGCGTCACAGCCACTTGAAGAAATGGCTGATGCCGTTATTGAACGTCTCGTTAATCTTATCGAGGAGCGCCCTGTCGAACCAAATACTACACGGGTTTTCGCACCGGTACTGAAGGTTCGTGGTAGCACTAAGCGCTTAACTTAAAGATGAATTTCCTAACAAATAAACCCTTTAGTAACCACCCATTTTACTGGTGTGATTGCTAAAGGGTTATTATTTTATTCTATCCTTTTTATTTCCACTTAAGCAAGCGTTCAACAATTTGCTTTTGGACCGCTTCATCCTTCTCTGGCATACTTAAGTATATTCCTTTAGGGTCCATAACCGATAAGAAGCCTTCTAATTCCTGTGTTGTCAAATCTACTATGACACTCTTTCCAGCATCCTGCATCTTCTTAATAAATGGTACCCATTGCATAATCGGCTTATCAAGACCAACGCCTTGAACCCACTGAATCGCTTGAATCTCATCAATCTTAAGAAGTTCATCAACATGATTAGCCACCGCTGGTCCATCCAAATGAAAAATATTATGTCTAAAATGTTTAACTTCCTTCTTGATATATGGCAATGAAATTTCATTAAAAAATTCTTTGGATATCAACGCGCCCAGGTCGCAGCTAGGAATATGCATCGACTCATAAGAAGGTATATTCATCCACGTTACCGATAACTGCTTCTTAGTCTTAAGCATCTCATGGAAGGTATCCATCATCGGGAAGAATGGTTCGAAACACTTTTCAGTCAAGGCCTTAATAAAGTCTATATCATCATACAAATCCATACATAAGTCTTGTGTTCCCCGTAAAGCTGCTGCTCCGTCAAGACTTGGGTGCATATCTGTATATCCCACCATGAAACGATTGTCACACCGCTCTAGTGCATATTCCATCATTTCAATCATCTTTTTATAATATTCGCTCTCTGGATGAAAATAAATTTTATCCAAATCAGCCTCTTCAAAAACATGTGGTTCACACCATGACGTCACTTCACCGAATTCCAAATCACAATTCATTAATACCGCGGCAAAAAAGTTCGGTCCTAAGTTAGGAAAATACATCGGAAAGGTCTCACCCAACCACTTGCGTTTTGTCGCATTTTGCATAAAGTGATTCACATTATATTCTGTATCGAACCAACGCTCTTTAAGGCTTCCCCAATTCCCTTCACTATCTGTCGCATCATACTCTTCATTATGGGCCGAAAAACGTACTGGTGCTCTATCTAGGATTTCTCCATCATACCACGCATAAATCCGCTTCATACATGCTACAAAATCTGGCTTCGTTTCTAATTCCAAATCATAAAAATTCGTTTGCTCCATATCTACCTCCTATACCTCAACTCTTTTCGCCTTCTTTTCACGTGATTTAATATCAATTGCTACAGCTATTAACAAGACCAGACCTTTAACCACACGTTGCCAGTATTCATTAATATTTAACATCATCATCCCATTCGCCAGCACGCCCATAAAGATGACCCCGACAATTACTTTCGAAAGCTTCCCTTCACCACCGCTGACACTTACACCACCTAAGACTACCGCTGTCATAATATCCATCTCATAACCATCACCAGCACTAGGTTGCCCACTATTTACCCGAGACATTAATATCAATGCTGCAATCGAACCAAACACACCCACCATAATATACATTTTATATAACTCTTTAGTAATGTTAATGCCTGATAAGTGCGCCGTCTCTTGGTTGCCACCAATACCATATATGCGGCGACCAAAGACGGTCTTATTCAATAAAATAGTGCCAAAGACAAATACCAACACCATTATTATCATGGAAATCGGGACAATCCCAATACTACCTTGACCAATAACCTTAAACCCTTCAGGGATACCATAAATCGGCATTCCACCTGATACTAAATAAGCAACACCACGAAGAGTTATCATCAATCCCAAGGTTGTGATAATCGGTGGTATATGTAGCTTCGTTACACAAGTTGCTATTATTATGCCATTGGCAGCCCCAATCATCATCCCAACTAACACAACGACTAATACTGGCACGCCATTACTCATCAAAGTTGCACATACAACCGCAACTACTCCAATTAAAGAGCCAATAGATAAGTCCATTCCGCCAGTAAGCACGACACAAGTCATCCCGACCGCACAGATACCAACTATTGATATCTGACGCGCAATGTTTGCAATATTATTAGGTGTCAGAAAAGCTTTGGTCATTACTGAGAAGACAAGGATAATGGCCGCAAGGGCTAAGATTATTCCCATATTATTCCAGTCAATTTGCTTTGACAGTCCACCTTTGCTTGATTCTTTCATAATTTTCGCCCCCTTTTACTCTTGCGACGCCAGTTTTAGTATTTTTTCCTGACTTATTTCAGCGCCAACAACCTCTCCTGTGATTTTGCCATTTGCCATCACCAAAATACGGTCTGACATCCCCATAAGCTCAGGTAGCTCTGACGAAATAATGATTACTACCTTACCTGCTTTTGCTAATGCATTTATCAATTCGTATATTTCTTGTTTCGCACCAACATCAATACCTCTTGTTGGTTCATCAAAGATAATAACTTCACAATTCATCAACAGCCACTTAGCCAGAACTACTTTTTGTTGATTGCCACCACTTAGATTCCTAACCAACTGTTGCGAAGATGGGGTCTTAACACGTAATGCTTTTATCTGCTTTGCACAGACCTGTGCTTCCTTTTTATTGCTAATCAGTCCCATCCTATCCCTTAATTTCGGGGCATAGCTAAAGGATATATTCTCTCTTACTGAGAGATTTAAGAACAGTCCTTGTTGCTTTCTATCCTCTGGAATAAGCACAATTCCTTTTCCAATCGCATCACCTGGCGACTTGATAATAACCCGTTCGCCTTGCAATGAGACTTCCCCAGAAACGATTTTATCCGCCCCATAAATAGCTCTTGCCGTCTCTGTTCTGCCCGCACCGACAAGACCAGCAAAGCCCAGCCGCTCACCGCGATACGCTTTAAAGGATACATCTTTTAAAATATCGGTGGTAAGTCCTTTAACCGCTAAGACCTCTTCACCTTTTGTCAAATCAACCTTGGGGAAGGTCTGGTTAATGTCGCGATTAACCATCAAACGAATAAGTTCGCTTTGGTTCGTATCCTTAGTTGACATCGTCTTGATGTATTCCCCATCACGAAAAACCGACACCTTATCACACAAGCGAAATATTTCTTCCATTCGATGTGATATATACAATATGGCAATACCATCTTCTCGTAATTTCATTATAATCTTAAATAAATATTCTAGCTCAGTATTAGTAAGCGCCGCCGAAGGTTCATCCATAATCATCAATTTCACATCTCTTGATAATGATTTGGCAATTTCAACAAGCTGTTGATAGCCTACTGTTAAGTCTTTCACCAACATCGTTGGGTCAATTCTGACCCCTAACCTTTCGATTACTATAGCTGCGTCCGCTTCCATTCCCTTAAAATCAATGAAGCCGCCCTTTTTCTTATATCTGTTGTAATAGATATTTTCAGCAACACTTAGATGTTTTAGCAAATTAAGCTCTTGGTAAATAGCTGTAATCCCCATAGCAATAGATTTTTGTGGCGAATTATCTTCAACTGCTTCTCCTTCAAAGAAGAGCTGACCCTTAGTTGGTGAAACAGCACCAGTAATTGTCTTAATCAAGGTTGATTTACCAGCTCCATTTTCACCTACAATCGCATGTACCTCGCCTTCGCTAAAGCTAAGCGATACATTATTTAGCGCTACCACACCGGGGTATACTTTTGTGATATTTCGCAGTTCGAGAATTGTTTTCCCCATGTCGCATCCTTTCTTTTGATATGAAAGCCCTATTTAGTCGATGTCATATTCGCCAATATTAGCAATCGTAACCGAACTCATGTCATAGACTACCTGCTCTGCAATCGGACCATTTGCCAATACCTCTTTGACTAGTTCAAGTACTTCACCACCTTTAGCAGTCGGCTTAATATCTACAGTTCCTTTGTACATTGTATCCTCTGAAATTAATTTTAACGCCTCTGGCAATGCATCCAGACCAATAATACAAGTGTTATCAGGCGTCCGTTCTTTACGTGTTAAACAAGATTCATATACACCCAAAGCCGAAGAGTCATTAATACAAATGAAAATAGATGTCTTTGGATTAGCGGTTAGTGCTGTCTCCGCTAGATTGAATCCCGAATCGGCATCAGCCGCATCCTGTTCAAATACATACTTGATGGTCTTATCTCCTGTATAAGCCTCCTCTAGACCTTTCTTAAGTCCATCAGCACGCTTGATAACCGATGCAATTTGGTCATATCTAACTACCACTACCTCGATTTCACCAGCATCATTTAAGATATCCAAAATGGTTCCATCGACTTCTTTACTATTTAGCCATTCACCAGCTAGAACACCACCCATGCGACCATACTCTTCTTCCGAAATACCGAAAAAGGCATCCGTTCCTGCCGCTTTTTGGTCAAGACTTATCACTGGAATTCCAGCTTCTTGCGCTTTCTTGATAGCATCAGCAGGTGCTTGTTCATCTACTGGACTGATGATGATAGCATCTACTCCTTGCGATACAAAATCTTCAATCTGACTAATGTGCTTTGATGGGTCTGCTGCCGCGTCAGCGACAATCAAATCGACATTTTTCTCTTTTGCTGCCGCTTTCATTCCTTCAACAATTGAAACAAAGTAAGCATTTTCCATACTTTGAACAGTATAACCGACCTTCAACTGTTCATCCTTGCTCGCATCACTCTTTTCGCTTGTTGTTGCCTCTGTCTGTTGATTAGCTTGTCCCCCACAGGCAACTAAAGAAAGTCCCACTACGGCACATACAAGTATTGCTAGTATTCTCTTTTTCATATCGTTTCTCCTTTCGAAACTCTTTTTCAATATCAGTTTAATCATACCTGCTAACATCCTGCTTGATAATACAATATGCTATGATATCCTTTAGATTTCATCTGATACCCCTTATTCATACGGCCCAATCATTTCTTTATATTTCGATACTGTCATACCTGTGTACTTCTTAAATGCCGCACTAAAATATGATGGGTTTGAATATCCTACCATATAGCCAATTTCTTGACTTGTGTAATCAGAATAAACGATTAATAGCTGTGCTTCTCGCATCCGCTTATCAATTAAATAGTCAGTAAAATTCACTCCTGTTATCTCCGCAAAGACCGAACTAAAATAATTCGGCGATAGCCCCACGGCATAAGCTACATCATTGACTCGCAAGGATGCATCTTTATAATGTGAATCGATGTAAGCACAAGCTTGTTTCACCATGTTAACCAGATTCACGCCATTGTTTAAAGCAATTTTGTGTGTTGCATCCAACAGCTTCTTACGAAGTAATTTCATCGCATCCCGTAAAGTTCTCTCATGCATAATATCAGCATATAATTTCGCGTAGCCCTCATCGAATAAATATTCACCTTGTAACGTTTCTCCTAATTTACCCAGTAAATAACTTAGAAAAAAAGTAAACATAATCATCGAATCGCTCCCCGCCTTCCTAAGATTAATCAACACCTTAGAAAGTTGTTTCTCGATTTCTTGAACATTCCCTAATAATATTAATTTGGCTACATCAGCAATCTGAATTTTGTTGATAATACTACGGTCATTAAAATACGTCTCTAGGTTATGCTTGTTAACATAATCATCATTTACTAAACGATATTCCACTTCCTTCTCATCCAACTCTACCGTATCGTGCTCCCAAAGCAGCATTGACTCTTGCTGTTTTCGTTCATGCTTGCGCACTAAAATATGTCTGATTGTCTCGCGCAAAAGCGATAATTCAATTGGCTTTAAAATATAATCGCCCACCTCTAATCTTAAAGCCCTTTGTGCAAAAGCAAAATCATCATAGGCGCTCATAATCACAATATCGATTTTAAGTCCGATTTTTCGAATTTGCTCAACTAACTCAAGACCATCCATATTAGTCATCCGAATATCCGTTAATAAGATATCTGCCTTAGTCTTAATAACCTCTTGCAAAGCTTTATCACCATCATCCACCGCCGCCACAACACAAACATCTAATTCAGCCCAGTCAAACATCGTTGATAGACCTCGCAATAAAATCTCATCATCTTCCGCAATCACCAATTTGTACATTGTCTTCCTCCTCAACAATCGTTAATAATACTGTTGTCCGCTCATTCTCAACGCTTTCTATTTGCATCGAAAATTTCTCACCAAAGAACAAATGCATCCGTTCATAGACATTTGCCAAGCCATAATGCTCAATATCGGTTGCATCAATTTTCCTCATATCTTTTTGTATTTTTTGCAATTTTTGTGGTGCAATACCTTTTCCTGAATCCTCCACACACAACCACACCTTATTATCCTGACCATAGGCACTAATGCTTATAACACCACCACCGACCTTGCCCTTAACCCCATGAACTACGGCATTTTCTACTAATGGCTGCAGTAATAATTTGGGAATCACGAAATCCTCCACTTCCCGCTCTAACGAGACATGATATTGCAATTTACTCTTATACCGCATTAGTTGAATGGTCATATAGCTATCAACATTCATTATTTCTTGTTTTAACGATATCAAATCACGCCCATTATTAAGTCCCGTCTTAAAAAAGATGGTCAACGCCTCAACCATTTTCAAAGCATCCGCATCCTGCTTCATTCTAATAAGCCAAGAAAGCGAATCAAAAGTATTATACAAAAAGTGCGGATTAACCTGAACCTGCAACAGCATTAATTCATATTGGCGGCGGCGCTCATGAGCCTCCTTAATATTATCCATCAACCCCCTGATATCCACTACCATTTTATTAAATTGAAGACTTAACTCACCTATTTCATCATCACCAACTTCTTCTATAATCGTCTCCAAATCACCCTTTTGCACTTGCTTGACCGAAGTACTCAAATCCAAGATTGGTTTGGTAATATTTTGCGCCATCGTTCTTGACGCGTAGACCGCAACTAAAACCAAGAAGATTAGTAACGCCAAAGTCCCTATTCCCAAATCTAGCAGAATATTATATAAGTACATTTCCCGAACTTGATATAACACAATCCAGTCATTAACCTTAATCGAATCATAGAAAAATAATTCCCCACCCTGCTTTATGATGCCTTCATTTAAGAACCCTTTCCTCCAGTAGCTCAAGACCTTGCTGACTTTCCCAATACGCTCATTATCACTATTTTCCCCAACCCCAGTCCGATTAATAATACGAAGCCCATCCTTGTCATAAACCTTCACCCGCTCATTTTCGATTCTAAAATTTATATCTGGTGAAAATATTTGTAGCTCGCCATCATCATTAATAACCTCTTGATAGCAAAAAACATCTCCCAAATCGACCTCAATCAGGACACTTCCTAGCCATCTTTTGCTCTGCTCCTCATATAAAGGGAAAATAATCGAAGCATATACTGATGGAATCGCTTTAATAACCTTGGAATTCGTCTGCACCTCAGACCACTCTGGAGCTTTGGCTGTTTGAGCGTCTGCAAACCATGGCTCTTTTGTGAAATCACGTTTTTGTATCGTTAGTGAAGAGCTCTTATATACCTCCCCTTCAAAAGAAATAACATAGGCCTCTAAATGCCTATCCAAGGGTTCTACAATTTCCAGTAAGTGCCCGTTTAAAACTAATTCATTTTGTTGACGTTGCTCTTTTGTCGATGACCCTTCACAAAGTAACTCTAGCAATTTCTCATCTTCACTAATACGACGCCCCAGTTGAAGTCCTTCACGCAAAACATTATCGGCCGCTGTAGACATATGCCCCATTTCTGAAACAATCGACTCCTTCCGTTGTTTGACATTATTCATCGCCACATAGACACTCATAAACAAACAAAAAATGATAACCGGGATTAGCGAAAAGATAAGTAACAGCCGTAGCACCTTGTCCTTAATAGATTTCCCCTTCATCTCTAATACCCCCGCATTTTATGCACATTATCAATAGTTATACTTTTACTTGCAAAGATAGTTTGTTGCTTAATTTCACCTCCATAAAGTACTGCATATAGCTCTGTTCCATAAAATGGCACCGACTCTACACAGCCATAAAAATAGCCCGCCATAATCGCCTTTTTCACATCGGCACTGCCACCAACGGAAACAATCGGGATATCACCCTCAAGTCCTAACCTTTGTAGTGCTAATAAAGCGCCCATCCCTTCCTCGTCAGTGCTCGCGTAAATGATATCTATTGCTTCTGTATTCGAAAGTAGATATTGATATGTCTTCGAAAAAACTGCCGCCCTATCTCCACCCTCATCAAGCACTGCCGCTATTTCAATATTGTCATGGCTACGCAGCTGCTTTCGCAACCCACTTTGGTGCCATTTATCTACATAAGCACCTTGAATTCCTGTGATTTCCAGGATATTTCCACCCTTTGTCCCAAGTGCCGCAGCAATCAACCTCGCACTCAAAATCCCTTCTTCCTCAGGGTCAAAGCCAATATTATAAAAGACTTCGCCATCCTCCTTAATGCCCTCTAAATAGACCACCTTAGTGTGTGGCAATAAGGTCTTTAGAACTTCCTCATAACCATTACTTCGTAGCACTTGAATAATTAGATATTCTGGTTCCTTGTCAATCAATTCCCTAATATCTTCTATTTGCTTTTTGTAGCTATTCTCTGCCGATGCCCAGACTACGCGCTTATCATGCTCCTCAAACTCGGCTAAAATATCGTTTAAAATAGCCGCATTACCTGGCGTTTTCGTATCACGCATGGAAATTGCGACATCTACTTTGTCTTTTTGCTTCACTTGTGAAAACACGGTAAATCCATACAGTAGCATTCCACCACCCACTACCAATAGCAAAATCACACTTATTATTATTCGATATGATTTCCTCATCACACGCTCTCCTTCTCCTTTGCCACCATCATTTGACTATCGCTAAGTACCACTGACTTACAAATAATTAGTCCTTACTATCATTATTGTATACTATTTCTTGTATGGTTAAAAGAATGGGGAACTTGCTTTTCTTTTCATTTCATCCGCAATTAATGTGTTTTAATCCGATTAGGAAGCAATTCTAAATTCAAAAGAGACCCCTTCATTATAAAGAGGTCTCTTTCTTCATATCTCTATTTTGTTACTTCTGATGCTTCAATAAACATAGCATCTATTACTTCTTTTAAGCTTTGCTCACCCGCGCTTTCAAATAGTATATCTAGGGTAGCAACTACTTCATTTAGTTCATCATCGCCCAGACCTTCTATCTGTTCTTTGACGTTTACGATTCCGGTCGCCTCTGCGACATATTCGGTGTAGACAAGTGCACATGCTCTCTTACTCTCGGCGCTAGCGCTTTTCCACTCCTTCGCCGTCCAAGACATTTCCACGGGGCTGTTATTCGTTGCCCCTTGCCCACAGCCTGTTAGCATACCTACGAGTAATCCTGCTATACATATAAATAATATCCTTTGTTTTAACTTTTTCATAACTACTCTTTCCTTTAGTCGTTCTATTTTTGTTGCTTTTTACGGCGTGCTACTACAATTAATAACGTTGTTCCCGCCATTAGGGCAAGCGCTATCCAAAGTCTGATATTGGCTATATCACCAGTTCTTACTCCTCTGACATATTTAGCTGTCATAGCATTATTTGGTATTCTAGAATTATTTCCAGTACTATTGCCTATTCCTGTACCACTACCAGTGTTATTACCTGCTCCATTACCGGTGTTGTTGCCAGTTCCACTGCCAGTGTTGTTTCCTGCTCCGTTACCAGCTCCATCACCTGTGCCATTGCCAGTACCATTATCATCTGACGGTTCTACCTTGCCATCAAATAAGGTTACTGTAACTATTAATTCTTGACCATCATCGGTTGTAAACTTCACTTCGAATTCACCCGATTTGCCATTTGCAATAGCATCATTTAGCTTATCTAAATCGCCTTGATTAACGTGTATCTGTTCTAGCGGAATATCAAGTCCTAGCTTATCCTTGGCGTAGATATCAGCTAAATCTTTGGCCTTCTCCTCAGTTAACTTGCCATCTTGTGTATCATAGTCAAAGTTATTGCCACCAAACTCTTGCTTGTTATCTGGCTCTTCGCTATGGATAACGTTATCATATATGGTTACTTCAACCACTATCTCCTTTCCATCTGGTTCTGTAAAGGTTAGTGGGAAGGTGCCAATATCACCATTAGTTAGCGCATCATTTAACTTATCTAGCTGGTCTTGGTCTACCTTGATTAGGTCGCTTGGGATGTTATTGCCATCTTTATCTTTAGCTATTATATTGGCTAAGTCTTTGGCTTTATCATCTGTTAACTCGCCTTCATTTCTACCATAGTTAAAGTCATCACCACCAATACTACCTTCATTCTTACTTGGGTCACTTGGGTTTACAACTGGTGGATTTACTTTTTTTAGGATAGTGACATCTACGGTAACGCTCTTACCTTCTGGTGAAGTAAAGGTCAGTGGGAAGGTGCCACTTTGACCCGCTGCTTTAGCATTATTAATGGTCTGTAATTCACTAGTACTAACCGTGATACTTGATAATGGGTAATCATTCCCAAAGATATCTTTTGCGGCTACATAACTACGTATCTTTGCTTCATTGGCAGTTAGAGCATTTTTCTCATTAACCCCTATCATAAAGCCATTAGCTCCGATATTGCCACTAGTTGTCTTTTCGGGATTATGAGGGTCAATATCTGGGGCTACACTGTGGTCCTTTAAGGTAATATTAACGGTAATCTCCGCCCCACCTACGGTTGTATAAGTTAGTGGGAAGTCGCCTGTTTGTCCTTTTTCGATAGCATCATTGATGGCTTTTAGTTCTACTACATCAGCTATGATATCGCTTGAAGGGATTGCTTTACCAGCTTTATCTACTGCCTCTACTTGTGCGCGGATTTTCGCTTCTATATCAGTAAGGGTTCCTTCGTTTAATCCGTAGATAAAGTCATTACCCGCAATCCGGTCTGTATTAGTTAGTGGATTAGTTGGGTCACTTGGGTCTACGTCGCCAGCACCTTTGCCTTTTAGAATTACCGTAACCTGCGTGCTAGCTCCACCTGGAGTAGTGAAGGTCAGTGGATATTCTCCTAGCTGGCCAGCCTTAATAGCATCATTGATAGCTAATAACTGTGTTGGGCTAGTAGTAACATCTGATAAATCAATTGCCTTACCATCTTTATCTACTGCTTCTACATTAGCCATAAGCTTGGCATCATCTTTATCAAGGGAACCTTGGTTGATACCATAAAAGAAATCATCAGCCCCAATACGGTCTGTGTCTTTAGTTGGGTCTGTTGGGTCTTTTACTCCATCTGTAACATCTTTTAAGGTTACTTTTACTGTTACGCTAGTCCCATCTGGGGTAATGAAGGTTAAGTCAAAGGGATTATTGCTTTTGTCATTGGCAGCGATAGCGGCATTTAATATTGCTAGTTCGCTAGCACTTATGCTTACTTGACTTAAATCCATAGCCTTACCATTGTCTTCAAAGGCGACAACACCCGCAAGGGCTTTGGCTTTAGCGGCGTTTAATGCTCCTTCATTAATTCCATAGAAGAAGTTATCCGCACTGATTCGCTCACTATTGTTATGCTCATCTGTTGGTCCATTACCATTATCTTTAAGGGTTACTTTTATGCTTACACTCTCACCCGTTGGTTCAGTGAAGGTTAGGGTAAATTGATTACCACTCTTATCTTTATTAGCAATCGCGGTATTAATTGCTGCTAGCTCTGTCGCATCAACTGTGATGTCTGTTGGTAAAATCGCTTTGCCATCCTTATCAACAGCACTCGCATTAGCATACATTCTGGCTAGACCATCGCTTAATGTTCCTTGCTCGATTCCGTATACGAAATCATTTCCAACGATAAAGGCATTTCCTGGTTGTACGGGATTACTGTAATCATATAAAGTTACTTTTACCGTAACGCTTACTCCACCTATAGTCGTAAATGTTAAATCAAATGGATTATCGCTCTTATCATTGGCCATAATTGCGGCATTGATAGCTGCTAGTTCTGTTGTATCAGCGGTCACATCGCTTAAGTCCATTGTCGTGCCATCACTATGTATTGGCTGTAGTCTTGCTAATAGTCTAGCATCGCTTTCGCTTAATGCTCCTTGGTTGATACCATAGCCAAAGTTGTCACCAGTGATATATTCTTGTCCGCTGATAACTGGACCGGTTGGACCATTGTCTTTTAAGGTTACTTTTACTGTTGCTTCTTTGCCACTTGGACTAATAAAGGTTAGCTCAAATGGATTACCGCTCTTATCATTAGCGGCGATTGCCGCATTGATGGTCGCTAGGTCTGATGCTTTTACATTAATGTCACTAAATGCGACACTATTTCCATTAGCATAGTGAGCATATACGCTTGATAGTATCTTACTATCACTTGCATTTAGTGCTCCACTACTAATTCCATAACTAAAGTCATTAGCATAAATTCCTTCAGTGCTTGGTGCTGGTGGTTCTTTGCTACTGTTCTTATAAAGGGTTACTTTAATCGTTACTGCTTCGCCACTAATTTCAGTAAAGGTTAGGTTGTAAGCTCCGCTCTCTAGCGCATCAATAGCGGCATTGATAGCTGCTAGCTCTAGGACATTTACGGTGATGTCATTAATATCAACCTTTTTACTAGCTGCATCTACAGCTGATACCTGTGATAAGTATTTAGCCAAAGCATCATTGATGTTACCCTTATCAATTCCATAGTGAATGTCATTAGCCACAATCTTGGCTTGACCAGGTATTGGTGGATTACTATTATCAAATAGGGTTACTTTTGCTACCACACTTGTTCCACCTGGGGTGGTAAAGGTTAAGCTAAATGGATTACCACTCTTATCTTTAACAGCAATAGCGGCATTAATTACGTCCAAATCAGCTTGTCTTGCGGTAAGGCTTGCTGTTGGAATAGCTATGCTAAATTCATCTATCGCTAATACGCTTGATAGTTCTTTAGCTAAGGCTTCATCTAGATTTCCATTATCCATCCCAAAATTAAAGTCATTGGCAGCGATTGCCTCAACACCTGGTTGTGGTGGGTTAGGATTAACGTTGTTATATAGACTTACCCCAACGGTAACACTTGCTCCACCTGGGGTGGTAAAGGTTAGTGGCCAAGTATTGTTATCTATATCTTTATTAGCGATTGCGGTATTAAGCGCGGCTAATTCCGTTGTATCTACTGTTACTTTGCTTAAATCCATCGTACTTAAGTCTGACTCTCTGGCAAGGATAGCGGCTAGACTCTTTGCTCTAGTCTCATCAAGGCTTCCTTGAGAGGTCGCGTATAGGAAGTCATTTCCATAAATCCGTTCATCGCCTGGTAGTCCACTATTACCATGTTGATATATTGTAACCTTTATATCAGCTTGTTCCTGGTATATTGATACTGGGGTATAGAAAGTCAAATCATTCTTACCAGTCGTTCCACCAGTGATTTTCGTATTGATTGCTGTCAACAAAGTAGCATCTACGATAATATCATTTACTAAGATTGGCGTTACTGGTCCGATTGAATAGTAGTTACCAGATACGTCAGATAATGTCTTAGCATCTGCTGGTAGGATAGTTCCTTCGTTAATTCCTCGTTCAAAGTCACTTGCACTTATTGCATCCTTTGGATTATCTGAACGATTATTAAGAACTTTAGTAATCGCTGATTCATTTCCAGCGATATCGGTTGCAATCATGTAGACATCATAGTAAGTGCTATCTTGCGGAATGGTCATCCCTGCAACAAAATCGATGAAGTCGCCCGTTGTTGGCGCTGGGTCATTGTGTGGTACGATAGCAACCTTAGTTTTGCTACTATCGATGCCTGACTCTAGTAGCCCATCAATTGACTGGTCAAGAATCTCACATGTTGCTGCCACGAATCCAGCTTTTGCTTCTGGGGCTATTTTATCTACTTTGACATTGATGGTACCTGATGCAGCGGAAATAGCATTATCCACTGAATCTACCATGATGCCAAAGACATCTTCATTAAATAGGGTAACGCTGGTGGTGTATTCATAATCGCCACCAGTATTATCACTACCAGTCCCTAGTGATGCTATGATGTTGTACTTAAGAGCACTGTTGTGAGCGCCAACATAAGTAAAGCCATCGGGCTTTGATACGGTTATCGTCGCGTCCTTATTAATCCATGTGCCATCGATGTATGGTGTATCAACGCCACCAACTTCATAGGTTACTTTGATTTTGGCTTGCGCTGATGATACCACTTGAACTGGGGTACTATGCTTAACTATTGATGAACGGTTACCGGCATTATCTAGAGAATAAGAATATACATCGTACTCGCCTGGTGAACCAATTACTACGCTTGATATTTCTGCGTAATCACTAAGGGCGGGGGCAGATGCGTCCTTTGCTACATATGCCACCATGGTTCTATGGATACCTGATAGGGCATCGGTTGAGGCATCAGCAAATGTTGCGCCACCTGGTAGGGGTACTATTGCGGTAACTGGCACAACTGTATCTACTTTTACAATCAGGTTATCTGATGGTTGTGACAAGACACTAAGGGCGGCATTAGATGATATTCGCCCAGTAATAGTCGTTCCGACATTGGTTAATGAGTCAACGTTATATAAGGCTTTAGTGTAGCTAAGAGCTGATATTGCTCCGCTATCAATTAATGTTCCGCCGTTATATAATGCTCCATAAAGACCAGCTGCTATGTCGGTAGTTACTACCGTAATATCAACGCCATCATTAGTCCATGCTCCATCATATGGCGTGTTAGGGGCAATTATGTTGCCATCCACATCGGTTGCTCCAGCGGTATAGATAGCTGAGATAAGTGGTTTGATAGTACTTGCCACTTCTACACTTACATCCTCATTAGCTACTACTGATTTATTTCCAGCATTATCTACGGTATATGAATATACATCCCAGACGCCGGTGGTGGTTAGGCTGGCTACCGCTGTACTAGCATCAATCCAACCAGTATCACTAATAGCTGGGGCCGCCTCTCCTGCTGGTATGTATTTTACATATGTTTTGTAAATTCCTGATACATCAGTTGTTATTACTGTATCATCAACTGAAGTATCGGTAATGGTTACCCAGTTGTCTGTTGAATTTAGATTACTGCTTGGTGCTCTAGTATCAATTCTGACTATTAGGGTATCACTTGGTAGGGATAGTTCATCTTTTGGTCCATTGGTATTAACTACCACAGAATGATAAGATGTTGTTCCTTCAACACTAGCGGGATATAGAACGTCGGCTCCGTTATTGCCACTACCAGCGGCAACAGTTGTCGAACCATCGTTAATATCAACGTTGTGATTACCTATGTAAGGAAGCGCGTTCTTGCCACCGGTTAGGTCGATTGGTACATTGCTCCATTCATTACTTGTGTAGCTAGTACCAGCCGCAATAGCCGTATCTAGGGCATCAATCGTGTTAGTACTATATACGCCACCTAGAGTTGCTTTAGCTGTTCCTTTAATTGCTATTTCGCTTGATAGTAAAGAAGGTGTTGACACATTGCCCGCATTATCTTTAACAATCGTATAAACTTCAAATGTTCCAGCACCCAGTGCAGTTAAATCACGAGTTTCGCCGTTGTCTATATCATAAGAAGCGTAGGTGCTTGGTGGGGCTGTACCTTTTGGTACTACGGCAAACTTGGTGCTACTAGGGTCAATGCCTGAACCATTGGCGCCATTAGTTGCTTGGTTATCAGCTGAACCTGCATCGTTGAAGTCGTAGGTGTTGCCGGTTATGTGGGTAATACTTCCTGCTGCGGTTGGGGCGGTTTTGTCGATTCTAACGATATAATCGCCACTTTGGGTAAGGGCTGCTCCCGTTCCGTCGTTGGTATCAATGATTACACCAGTTACAGTGATACCGTCAGTCTCGTGCGTATAAGGTACGGTTAAGAAAGTCTCAGTACCGGTCGTGTGCTCACTAATCGCACCATCATTTGGGGTTGTCAATGTATCTAGTGGTGAATCTACCTTAATGTAGTTTGGTGTTGGAATCTCATTCAGTGGGTCAGCGGGCTTAGTGGTTGTAACATTAAGGCTTTCATTAGCCCAATCGCCACTAGCTATCGTATCGCTACTGATGTCTTCTACCCCAGTCATCACTGGGCTAAGGCTTGATAGAATCGAGATTACACTAGTATTAACTTGTATTACTGTACTTTTATTAGTAGCATTGTCTTTAGCATATGCCCAAAGATTATAGTTACCTGGAACAGTATCTGTGTAAGCATCGGCATAATCAGTGTGCCAGCCACTATCAGTATAAAGTGGTGGTGTCATTACGGTACTTGGTAAGAATTTATAGTAGATACCACCGGTGCCAGTTTCAAGTCCACTTAAGGTATCAAGCGTTCCTACTGTACCTGGAGCTGTTGCCCAGTCTGCTGGTTCTTGTAGGGCTAGGGTTGGGGCAGTGTTGTCTACTTTTACTACTATCTGGGCACTTTTTGGTGAAAGTGAATTAGTCGGTGAACTTGTTGCAAATAGTTCAGATACCAGTGCGTGTCCATCAACATGAGTCGCCTCGGTCGTATAAGGGTCAATGCTATGGTTATTGCCCGCACTTCTACTTACTTCACTCCAGTCATCCATCCCTGGATTTGCTTCTCTACGGATAGTAGTATCATATGTTCCTGTATCTGTACTTGAAGCTAGTACTTCCAAAGGTTGATTAGTCCACTCACCACCATATGAGCCAGTAAGTGGAGTGCCATTTTCATCTACTGCGCTAGCGGCGTAGTTAACTATTAGCGACGGTGGTATTAATGATTTTATAGTAAAGCTTCTAGTAAATGTCGTTGAATCCCCATCGCGGTCGGTAATCTTTTGGGTGACTGGATAGACTCCTATGGTGGTAAAGTTGCCACCAGCGGTTGGCGGTTCAATTCCTGAAACATGTTCTACAAGTCCTTGTATACCCGTAGGGGTTCCCGTTGGTTGAAGGGTCATGTTGGTTGTATTAGATTTACCAAGGCGTGCTCGCAATCCGTCTGTGATGTTGTATGTATCTCCTAGTACCGCCACCACGTCGCCATCTCCTAATGTACCAGCGTTAAAGTTATAATTTGTATTTTGTGACAGAGGGGAAGGCTGTATATCGTTAATTATCGGAGCAAAGTGGCTTATAGTACCCACTGTACCACCTGTATTAATAACGTTATGCACTGTTATTTGGTCCGTCCAACTGGGACCTGACCAGCTCTTTGTCGCGCTGGCTGCGGGTGTGTAAGTCCCCCATATTTGACTACCAGCCCGCAGAACTATGGTACCTGCCATACCAATACCCACCGTGCGACTACCTCCAGACAGTGATTGGAAGTTCATCCAGTAAGAAACGTCCATTTGCACGGTCAACACCGAGGCCCCACCTACACCAGCCGCCGCATCTGTTGGGTTCTTGTAAAACGCGCTATTAGGTGGGGCGGTAAGTTGAACACTGCCTATATAAGTGTTAGCTGGGGTGCTCATCTGGTGATAATCCATAGCAGGCGTGGGGGTCCCGATGCTAACCCCCGGAAGTTCCGTCACCACGGTAGGTCTTACAAAGGTGAAGTCACCTTCTGTTCCTATTGTAATGGTGGCTGGTGCAGGCACCCCATTGATTGCAGTTTCAGCAGTTACTGGGATTTGTCCAAACATTGTTGTAATAATTATGGACACAATTAAAATAAATGATATTTTTCTTTTGAATCTTACTTTTAAATTTTTCATTTTAGCTCCTTCCATTAAATTTACTATTTTATAACCGTGTACATTAATTTCTATCTATATATGCAAGCAACCGTCGTTGCATTACAGCCTTATAAATATATTCCGTTATCCCTTTCAGGTTCTTTGCTATGAACAACACCCATGCCATCCATTTCACTTAATTTTTTCCTAGTGTATAGCTTAATTCCAGTGCCAAGTAGTACAACACTCACTAATACTACAATTCCGATTATATTCAACGTCGACATCGCTTATCCCTGTTTTCCTTTCTTTTTCTTTTGTACCAAAGAATTGCTTTGATATCTAGGAAGATACTGATTCCAAATAACGTCAAAAGAATCCCACTCAAGCTAAAAGTTGCTAAATAAGAATGGGCTAGAATATTGCTATCTACTTTTATTGATTTTACTTCTTCCTCTTCAACTAGCTTTACTTCTTTAACATTTTCTTCTTGACCCTCTTCTTGTGACTCTTGTTCCTGCCCATCTTCATCATCCGCTTCTAAGAGCTCCTCGGCTTCAATTACTTCCAATGGTTCTACAATACTTTGCTCTTGTGACTGCTCGGTTATTGGTACTTCTGGCTGCATCCTCGGCGGTGTTTCTGGCCTGATTATTAATGTCGGTATTTCGTTTTCAATAATTGGCTCCAGAATACTTGGTATGGGAGTTGTTATCGCCGTTGGTGAAGGTGATGCTGTCACTGTTGGTCTTGGTGTTGACACTGGTCTAGTTGATGGCGTTGGTACTTGGGTAAATTCTATTGCCACTTCTTCAACAACATGAATTTGCGACTTAATCTGAATTAGTTGTGAGCCTTGTGTGCTTTTAAATCCCAGCTCATAACTGCCTTGGTCGCTATGTACCTTTGAAGTATCAACGATTATATTATCGTTCTTGATATTCCTTAAGCTTGGTTTCCTACGAAGTAGAAAATTAGTCTTTTTTAGGATTATTGCTACTTTATCTGGCGACCCTAGTAATTCTTCGGCTTCCTCTTTCGTTAGAATAATATCTCTGACTAACACACAGTATTGACCGACATCCATATGGTGACGGTATAGCGATATGCCTTGGCGGGTTTCGTAAATAGTCATTTCGATTAGGTCTTGTGCATATGTCTTCGTGCCTAGATTCAGAAAAACTATAGCTACACTTAGCAGACATAGCGTTATTTTCTCTATCTTCTTTTGCTTAATCACATGTTCACCTCGTAAGACCAATATGCAATTTCTTCTTTGGCGTGTTTTCGATAGCTCCGACCGATGTCAAATTCTTCGCCATTTTCCATTTCGATTACTTTGGCAGTACTACTTTTGACGTATTTTACGTTAATGAGCATCGTCCGACTAATACGAATAAAGCCTTTCTGACACAAGGCATCTTCGAGCTTCGCCAGTGTCGCGTAGAATTCAAATATTTTCCCGCGTTCATAGTGAACAGTTATTACCCTCCCTTCAACTTGAAAGTGCGAAATACTGTTAATAGCTATACTGCGGTTCTCGCCAGCACAACTAAAGGAAATAAATTCCTGCGTCTTATTTTGCACTTTTTGCATCGCTCTACGAAATATTTCTTCAGCTTTCCTGGTCGTTGTATCTTCTTTGACAATATAGTGAAACGCATCAACATCAAAGGCTTCTAAAGTCTTGCTGATGCTTCTTGTGTAGAAGATAATTTCATTTTTGAAATCTTGCCTCCTTAGCTTCTCTGCGACTTTTATTCCGTCGATAGCTGGCATATCGATATCTAAGTAGAGGATATCGGCATATTGTGCGGGATTCTCCCAGGCAAAGAGCATCGCTTTACCGCTATTGTAACTAGTTAGCTTCACCTCGATATCCATTCTTTCGGCAAATACTTTTATTAGTTCTAATAGCTCTCTTACATTCCCTGCATCGTCGTCGCATACTGTTATTTTTATCATTCGTCTTCACTCCATGCTCTTTGTCGATGAGCCCAAACTATCTCATCACAGATTCTATCATAGTAGCTTTTATATGTACGCAATCATGTCATGAGTTACAAAATTCATGTCATAAACTGCACTATTTTATTAGTGGAGAAAAATGTACACATTT
>JGI994J12354_10000919_pt1 | contig 30072 bp, 14 predicted proteins | sample IntmicLarv3ML3BL_FD_12354 | JGI IMG/M metagenome (IMG submission 12354) | reverse complement strand
GGAAATGATTTGATTTTCTGTATGCTTTTTGTTGTAACATGTGTATATATTTTACTACGTTTATGTCCAAGCAAAGCATGGATGAATCATATTTTGTCTTCTGCTACTCCCATAAGCGATGACGTTAATTTTGCAAAATTATGTAAAGAAATCTTATATGACAAATTTTATTTCGGTTTTTCGCGACTTTTTTACTCGGAGAAGTAGATTGTTTACGCGTCAGTTCGACGAAAATACTGAAAAAACGATTGTGCCTATACCTGTGATAATATTTAAAATCATTATAACATTGGAAATCATTCTATTGAAATGCTTATCCCTTTTTACTAAAATTTTATGAACTACAAAAGGGATTAGACCTCCGATGCCGGCAATTATTCCGACTATCATTCCTGCTGAAGTCTGTTTGTAGATTTCAATCAAACCCCAAAAAAAGAGCAAAATAACCGGTATGTGCAGAAGAAGAAATCCGGTTATCTTTCCGGGAAGTTTTAATATTTCCCACTCCTTTTCGTATGCTGATTCTATCTCATGCAACAATAGTAAGGTCGCATTTAGAATGTAGCATAGTATCAATCCGCTTTGAATATCTATCGTCATTATTTTCTTGTTTTGTCGTTAACGGACGCCGGGAAAAGCCGTTTCTTGTCTTTGCAAAATATACGGCAAATATAATACATTTTTGCAATAAATACAGAGTAAAATTTTGTTCTTTTAGTGCGAATGGCTATAGAGCAGAAACTGGTGTAATTTCAACATCTCCTGTTATGTCTTTAAAAAATAATGCTTATTTTTGTAGCATTTGAGAGATGTTGTTTGTAATAACATTGCATAGGATTGCATGGTGAGCGCACCTACCGTAAAGGAGTATCCGGTAATTTGATTTTTTGAACTGTAAAATCTTTTAATATTTAATATCTATGAAGCCTATTTTTATTTTTATCTTATGTCTTTTGAGCAGTAGTCTGTGTTTTGCACAAACATCAGATGATTATTATGAATTAACGGACACGAAACCTCATGATAGTGAGGCTGTATGGAGTAAACAACCTGCTTTTCCGCAGATTAGTTGGGGCAGTGCGGATGTACGGTACGCTAAATTTAATGTACCTGATGTTGCGAAAACCAATACAATAAAAACGAAAGCGTGGAAAGGCGAACGGATTAATGTACAGGCTGTCGTATGGACTAAGACGGCGATGTCCGATTTAAAGATAACGGCAGGTGATTTTAAAAACGGGGTGTCGGTAATCCCGGCTTCGGATATAAAAACATCGTTTGTTCGTTATGTGATGACAGACGAGCTTAATAAGGATGGTCGCGGGGCTTGCGGAAACCGTGAGAACAAAGCGGAATGGGACTCTTCGATGGTTGCGGATGTTTTGTTTAAGCCTGAACTTAAAGAAGTAAAGGCTTGTTCGTCTCAACCTGTGTGGGTGAATTTTGCTGTTCCTGCCGATGCGAAAACCGGTGTTTATAAAGGCGTTATTACAGTTTCGGGCAACGGTTTTGCTGATATGAAACTGAATATGGAAATACAGGTCATTAATCGTGTATTGCCTGCTCCCAAAGAATGGGCGTTCCATCTCGATTTGTGGCAAAATCCATATTCCGTGGCACGATATCACAATGTACCTTTATGGAGTAAAGCTCACTTTGATGCTATGAGGCCTGTCATGGAGATACTTGCAAGCGCAGGACAAAAGGTCATTACGACTACCGTCATGCATAAACCGTGGAACGGGCAGACAGAAGACCATTTCGACAGTATGGTAGGAAAAATGAAAAAGCTTGATGGAACGTGGGCTTACGACTATACTGTTTTTGATAAATGGGTTGAATTCATGATGAGCGTCGGTATTGATAAACAAATAAATTGTTACACGCTTATACCGTGGGCTTTGCGCTTTGATTATTTCGACCAGGCGACAAATCGCATACAATTTATTGTAGCAAAGCCCGGCGATGCGGCATACGAAGACTATTGGGGGCCTTTTTTAAAAAATTTTTCTTCACACTTACGCAGTAAGGGTTGGTTTGAGCGTACGACGATAGCTATGGACGAGCGTGGTCTTGAAGCAATGAAAGAAGCTATAAAGGTCATCCGCAAAGCAGACCCTGAGTTTAAAATTTCTCTTGCAGGCAACTACCACGGAGAAATAGAGGCAGACCTGTTTGATTATTGTATAGCCTTCGGACAAGTTTTCCCTGAAGATATTAAAGCTACACGCCGTAAAGCAGGTAAGAAAAGCACAGTTTATACATGCTGTGCGGAAGCCCGCCCCAATACATTTACATTTTCTCCGCCTGCCGAAGCATCATGGATAGGGTGGCATGCCGCGGCCGGAGACTACGACGGATATTTGCGTTGGGCATACAACAGTTGGACTGCCGCTCCATTCCTCGATTCACGATTCCGCACTTGGGCTGCCGGCGATTGTTATATGGTCTATCCGTATGGATACAGCAGCATACGCATGGAGCGGTTTATCGAAGGAATTCAGGATTTTGAAAAAATACGTATCCTGCGTAAAGAATTCGAAGACAAGAATGCAACTGCGAAACTCAAGAGCTTGAATACAATCATTTCAATGTTTGCCGCAGATAGAATCCAACCTGATAATGCAGCCAAAGACATCAATGCCGCACGAAAGGTCTTGAATAGTTTTTAAAAAACTATTGTCATATCAATCATATAATGTCGGCTCGTCATTGCGAACGGAGTGAAGCAATCTTTAAGCATTGTTGTATGAATAATTCAAGTTAAACAGTTTACAAAACCATCTCCATCCCTTCGTGTGCGTAGAGGCTTTTATTGGATTGCTGTTATGTCGATAACGGAACTTTGTAATCCATCCGATGTGACGTTCACTTTTATTTTTCCTGCTTTGTCTGCCTGAACAATTCCGAGGCAAAGACCGCTGAATGCATTTCTCTCCGAACTTTTTGGAGAAGAAAGATCCATCATATTACCACTTTCCACGCCGATCAGTTTTGCTCCTGTTACTTCAAACTTAACCTTATTTTCGGCTGTCGGCACAACGCGTCCGTTTGAATCGACTATCTCTACAATAACATGTGCAACATCAGAAGGATCTGCCTTTATGGTATTGCGATCGACCGAAATGCGTACTGCGTGAGGGGTTCCGGTTGTGGTCAATACTGTTATGTGTTGTTCTCCGTTTTTTTGCCCTACTAATTTCAGTTCGCCCGGTTCATAAGCCACATCCCATTCAAGATGGAGGTCTGCCGTGGATGTTTGCACTTTACCGCTCGCGTACGAATTCCATCCTCCGGAAGCGCCTTGACGTGGAAACTCAAGTCGTTTTTGTCCGTAAGACTTATTGTTAACAAAAAGCTCGACAGTATCACAATTCGTATATACTATCACAGGCATGATCTGACCTTCGCGTCCCTGGTGGTTCCAATGAGGATAGGCATGTAAAACAGGTTCTTCCATCCATATACTTTTGAAGAAATAATACCCGTCTTTAGGGAATCCGCAGTTGTCGATCATTCCTGATGAAGCACCTCTTGAAGGCCATCTGCTTTCTCCGTAATAATCAATACCTGTCCACATAAAATCGCCAATCACATAATCGTAGTTGATAGTAAATTTCCAACGTTGTTCGGTATCAATTCTTGGTCCGTAAAAGGCTTCTACTTTGTCAGAATTATTTCCGATTCTATACGAGCCTCTTAGTCCACCCAGTCCACCGGTTTCCGTTCCGACCATTCTCCATGTTGGGTGTTCATGACGATCAATACTATAAATAAGCTCTCTGCGGTTATGCCAGCGGTCTGCATAGTTATAGCCTACAATTTCGTCTGCAAATACATTGAGATATTCATCGGTTGCCGAATTATTATCAGATGCGATGTTATCATTTCCCGCAGTAATAAGGCGTGTATTATCTTCGCGCTTAACAATGTCAATCAATGTTTTGGCAAGCATCGGACCACGAACGGAACTTTGATCGGGAATCTCATTGCCAATACTCCACATCACTACGGAAGGATGATTCCTGTCACGTTTAACCATTGCGAGAAGGTCTTTTTCATACCAGTCTTTATAATAAATTTTATATGTGTAATCTCTTTTTCCTTCTTCCCATTCGTCAAAAACTTCGTCCATCACAAGAAATCCCATTTTGTCACAAAGATCCATAAACTCCGGCGCCATGATATTGTGTGCCGTACGGATAGCATTACAGCCGCCAGCTTTAAGCACTTCAAGGCGACGTTCCCATACTCTTTCGGGCACAGCCGCCCCTACTGCTCCACCGTCGTGATGCAGGTTGACGCCTTTCATCTTTACTTGTTTTCCGTTTAACAGAAAACCTTTGTTGATGTCATAATAAATATGCCGGATACCTACATTTGTTTTAATCAGGTCAATAACCCTGTTTCCGACCATAATGGTTGTTTCAAGAGTGTAAAGAACAGGTGTTTCGACCGACCATAAAGACGGTTGTGTTACTGTAATTTCCTGGCTGATTTTTGCATTCGCATCTGTTGCAAGAGTTAAAGGCGTTTGTGCCGTTCCAACCTGAACACCGTTTTGGTCACGAAGAACTTGCTTCACAATCGTATTATTTCCGGCGCTTGTTTTACTTTCGTTTATAACGGCAGTTTGAATCTTTACTTTGGCTTCTGCTTCCGTAGCTCCTTCAGTGGTTACATATACACCCCATTTTTCTATATGGAGAACATTCGTTTGCACTAATTTCACATGGCGATATATACCTGAGCCTGTGTACCATCTTGAGTTAGGCTGTTGAGTGTTATCAACGCGAACGGAAATTACATTTCCTTTCGATTTCAGATATGGGGTTAGGTCGTAAGAGAAACCCGAATAGCCATAAGGATATTTGCCAAGATGCTGCCCATTGATCCAAACATCGCTGTTCATATAGACTCCATCAAATTCGATACTATATTTTGCCTCTTTTTTGAAGCCCGGCACATCGAATGTTTTTCTGTACCAGCCCGTTCCCATAGGGAAATACCCTACATTGCCCGCTCCCGGAGCGTTCTCCAGATTTTCTCCTTCAATACTCCAGTCGTGTGGCAAATTGAGGCTTCTCCATGAAGCATCATTAAAAATGCCTTCTTTAGCTTGAGAGTTATCTCCAAGGAAGAATTTCCATCCGGTATCAAACCGGATTACATTTCTCGTTATGTTTTGTGCTGCTATGCAGGTAACGAAACAAAATAAAAAACCAAATATTAAAACTTTCTTCATATTATTTTTTTAAAATTGTCAATTATTATCGTCTTGTATATTTGTCAAAAACGTTGATGACAGGCTGTACATTGCCATCACGGTCGAAGTATGTGCGTCCTCCTCCACGACTTGTTGCGGGTTCCCACCAGTAGACACCGATACCGCGATGATTAGGAGTAGCCATAACAGCTTCATGTACTGCATTTACAAATTCGACCTGTCCTTCGGGAGATTCGGGATAAGGTGCAGGTTTGTTTTTATACTCACGCAGTTCCATATTGTATGCAATCTCAACGACTATAATATCTTTATCGTACTCGAGAGCCATAAAGTTAAGATTTTCGCGCAAGTCCATCAATGTACCGTGCCACCAAGGATAATAAGACTGCCCGATAACGTCGAACGGTATACCGGCTGCGATAACACGGTCGAAAAATGACTTTGTTGCTACTTTGTCGCCTCCTTTATCAATGTGTATCATGATACGCGGAACATTAGAGGTAGGGCCAACACTCGCTAAAACACCATTCACTCCTGCTCGCAGCAATTCTATAAACCCCTGCGGGTTTTCCGAGATTTTACCGTTCGGCCACAACATACCCGGCGTTATTTCGTTGCCTACCTGTACCATATCGGGATAGACACCTGCATCGTCGAATGCTCGCATTGTTTCAAGTGTATAGTCATATACTGCCTTTACAAGTTCTTCCTGACTTTTGCCTACCCATGCAGCCGGAATGTGTTGTTTTCCGGGGTCAGCCCAAGTGTCCGAATAATGGTAGTCAAGAAGGAATTTCATACCATGTTTCTTAGCATCTTGAGCCACGGCTATTGTATACGCGAGATCATTTGGTAATTTACTTTCACCTGTCCATGCTGACGGGGTATGCATCAGACGGAGACGTATCCAGTTATAACCATGGTCGGCAAAGATTTTCATTCCCGGTTTAGCTTCGCCATTTTCTTTGAATTTAAATCCATTGTCTTCGGCTTGCTTCATAAACGAAAGGTCGGCTCCAAAATGATATACATTACGCGACGGGCGAACTACTGCAGCGCCACCCGGTTGAATAGCCCCAACTGTCGGACTTTGACAAAAGGCAATAAAAACTACGAGCGTAAATAAAGAACAGAGGATCACCTTTCTTAATAAAAAGAAAAGGCAGGCTCCGGGAACGTTTGATTTTGAATATTTGTTATAATTCATTTGTAAAAGATTTAAGTTAAAAATAAAAAATGTAATTGCTTACACTATTTGGCGTAAGCTTGATTTTTTCTAAGCTTCGTTAAAAGATTATCAGTTCATGGTAATTTCATGTATATGATCAATATTTTCACATACAAAAGTAAGAATAAGTAAATACTACTACAAAATAATGTTAAATAAAATTTGAAATATTTGTTTAGTAAGTTTAAAACATGAAGTATATTAGTATGTTAGAATTATTACTGTTGTGACAAATTACTGTTTGTTTTTTGTTTTAAAAAACAGTTTGTCAAGTATCTTCGTAAAGGTATGTCATATAGCTTCAGGCAGAAATAAGCTAAAATAATACTTCCTGCTACTACACCTGCCGCACCGGGTAATGATTCTTGAAATGTGAGGTTATTATTCTTAACCCAAGCATAATACAAATAAATAAATGGATAATGTACCATGTATAAAGGATAAGAAATATCTCCTAAAAACTTGCATATCAGGGTGGTATATTTATCGATGCTTTTACCCGAAGCCCCAAGGTAGACAAGAAGCGGAAAAAACACTATGCAACATAAAGTATCATATACCCCGTTCATCCATAAATGTTCGGCTCCGCCAATACGCGGCACAGCCATGATTGCAATTATAGACAGGCTGCAAATCCAAAAAGCTCCCTTTACTTTAGCGGGCTTAAAAATACGGTAAAGAAGTAATCCGGCAGAAAAAGAAAAAAACAATCGCGAGAAACCAATGGAAAATTCTACCCCTGTCAGCGAAAATCCTGCACATAAATCACCGTACGGTCCCAAAATGGCAAACCACGCTAAACAGCATACTGCAATGATAACTACCATTGCAAGAATTTTTGTAGGAAGTTTGCGAATGAACAAGGCATAGAGAATATTGCCGATATATTCGAAAAATAATGACCAGCTTGGGCCATTCAACGGGAACATTTCTCCCAAGCCTCGAACTTCTATTCCCGGAGTAGCAGGAATTAACAGTGCGTTTAAAAGTGTGGCGATTAAAAGTGCCGTGACAGTTACAGTCGACACATCCCAAACGGAACATCCCTGAAAATAAAACATTATTGCTCCAATGACAGTTCCCATAACAACCATCGGATGCAGGCGTATAATTCTGCGTTTGATGAAGTCTTTTATTTTCATCTTCCCCCATCTATCGTCATAAGCGTAACCTACAACGAACCCTGACAGTATAAAGAAAAAATCAACAGCCAAATAGCCATGATTGATTCTTTGATCTAAATGACTTGTCGCAAAAGCTTCAAATATATGAAAACATAAAACCATTATAGCCGCTACTCCACGCAGACCGTCAAGTAATTCATAATGAGGTTTGGTGTCAGTAAACGCTGCCATAGAGATTTGTGATTTTTTCATAAGATAAATATCTGTTTTTTACTAATTCAATTTTTCAAAAGAGAAACGCAAAAGTAAGCAAATTATCTAATGAAATGATAAAAATAGTTTTCCATTATTCTGTTTAAAATACTGTACTTGTATCATAAAGGTTTATTTAAGAATTACATGAAAATATATCGAAAAAAAATTTGAGATGTATTTCATGCTGTTTCTAATATATTTAGTACATTTGAAACGGTTTTTTTAATATTTACGCCATGAAAAACAACAACTTTATTCTCGGCATCTCATTATTTATTTCTTTTTTATTTCTAAATATGTCGTCAGTTTTATCAGCTCCGACGGTATCCATTATTACTGATTCCCGACCGGGAAAGCTATCGGCTCATGGGCTTGATAAACTTAAAGAGTCACTTGGAGCAAAAGAAATTTCCTATGAATTAACAGGAAATCCTTCGGATGCCCAAGGGCAGACGCTTATCATTATCGGAACTGTAGAAAACAGTTCCCTGATCAAACAACTCCTGAAAGAAGAGAACAGAGCTATCCCCGAAACTCCGGAATCATTAATTATATGGAACACCAGATGGCAAAATAAACCTGCGATAGTGATAGGCGGATTTGATGAAAAAGGACTGATGTATGCATTACTTGATGTGGCGAACCGTGTCAGTTGGAGTAACGACATTTCAAAACCAATGCAATTTGTGAAAGATATAACATCGGAACCATTTGTCAAAGAACGTGGTATCGCCATGTATACAATGCATCGGGGATATTGGGAGAGTCGTTTTTACGATGAGAATTACTGGACGCAATACTTCAATATGATGGCGCTAAACAGGCTTAATATGCTTGAAATCCTGTTTGGATATGAAAATGGAGGTTTTATGGCTCCCTGTTATCCCTACTTTTTCAATGTGGAAGGATATCCGAATGTTAAAATGGAAGATATCACCGAAGAGCAGCAACGCCGTAATGTGGCAACAATGAATCATATAATTGACATGGCGCACGACCGTGGTATCGGCATCCGGTTGGGAGTTTGGGATCATATTTATCGGGGAGGAGTACAAGCCGGAGGAAATTCAGCTTTTGAATACGACCCTGACCGCTCACTTCCTTGGCAGGTAACCGGACTTGATTCAACCAATCTGAATGCTTATACAAAAATTGCTTTCGCCAAGTTTCTGAAATCTTTTCCAAATATGGACGCCATTTTATTTAAAACAAATAATGAATCGGGATTAAAAACAAGCGAACTTCATGAATTCTCTGTTAACTTTTTCAGAACTGTGAAAGAAACAGCTCCGGATATGCTCATCGATATTCATTCAAAAGGGATTACGGATGCATTGATACAGGAAGCCATTGATCTGGGAATCAAATTCAGAATTGCTCCCAAGTACTGGATGGAGCAAATGGGTATGCCGTTCAGTCCCACGCATGTCAACAGGGAAGACCAGAAAAATCGCCGGCATGGATATGCCGATATGCTAAGATACCCGCAGCATTACCAAATGTTATGGAAATTATGGAATGGCGGTTCCACGCGCGTATTCCTGTGGGGAGACCCTGAATATGTAAGGCGCTTTGCCGACAACAGCCATTTGTATAACAGTAGCGCTTATGCGGTTTATGAACCTATGGCTACGAAAATGGAGTCACAATTCCATGATGTCACCCCATTTGAGCTGCTTAAACCTCAATATCAATACTATAATTACGAGTTTGAGCGTTATTGGAACTTTTTTCAAATGTTCGGACTAGTCGGATACGACCCCAACACCTCTGAAGAAGTTTGGGATAAGGAGTTTGAAAAACGATTCGGAGAAAAGGCAGGCCCTGCAATAAAGACAGCTCTTAATAAGGCAAGTTGGGTATTACCGCGGATTGTTTCGGCATGTTATCCTTACAGTTTTTTCCCTACTACAAGCGCCTGGCCCGAAAAGCAACGTCTGGGAGACTTGCCATTATATGCCAAAGCAGAAGGAAGCGACCTGCAACAGTTTGCAAGCTATGATGAAGAAGCCCGCGTTCTTCTGGGAGAATTGGAAACCGCAAAAATACGTCCGTCGACGACCTCCTTGTGGCTTGAGAAACTGTCCGTCGAAATCAATCAACATGTGGTGGAAGCCGAAAAGGGTATCACAACAAAAACAAATAAAGAATTTAATTCGACCGTAACTGATCTGAAAATGTTATCCAATCTGGCGCTCTACCATTCCCGTAGAGTTCCCGCTGCGGTGAGCTATTGCCTGTTCTTGCGGACGCAGGATGTTGCCGCTTTGGACAAAGCCATTGCTCATGAACAAAAAGCTATTGAAGCATGGAGACAAATGGTTGATGTTGCCGGGGATATGTATGCAGATCCGATATTGATAGGAAAAGTACCGCTTTCAGGGCATTGGAAAGACGAGTTGGTTTCTTTAAATAGCGGATTGGAAAAACTTAAACAACAGCGAGCTGACTTTAAACCAACCGGGCCTGTAAAAACTGCACCGGAGTATAAATACGCTATTGAAACGAATAACAGTAAATATTTTACGGTCAGCCATATTCCTGCGGAGACTGCGCCTGCAGGACAACCTGTAACAATAAAGGCAAAAGTCAGCGCTCCTGCCGGAATCAAATGGGTTCGCCTGCAATATCGTGCCGTTAATCAGTACAAAGACTTCGAAATGCTGCCAATGGAAGCATCCGGAGAGAAAGATACATTTCAGGCAACTATCCCTGCCGACAAGATTGACACACTATACGATTTAATGTACCTGATTGAAATGATGGACAGTAATGGCAATGGTTTTATTTATCCTGATTTGAATAAAGAAACTCCATATAAAATTATTAATCCGGAAAGGAAGTAAGTGAGTATTGTAAATCCCAACTAATATACAAACAATTAGTTGGGATTATTTTTTTAACGAATATGCCTACTGTGACCCCGCCAAAAACTCAATTTCAGCCATTCTTAGATTTTCATTACCTGCAGCTTCCGTGATTTCCAACCTGTAATACAAGTAATGTTCCTGTTTGTTTGCAGCAATTACAAACGGGCGAGTATACTTCACCCAGTCAAAGATTTCGCCGCTTCTTTTGTCGAGTTCGACCCAATCCTTACCGTTGGCGGATCCGTGTAGCGTCCATGATTTTGGTGCGGTATTTTCCATAGCGGATGAAGTCAGCGTGTACATCTCAATTTTGGGCTTCGCGGGATTATAATATGTAATTTCTGTAGTTGCGGACGAGAAGTGAGCATCTTCCGTACTCTTTAACATATTGATTCCGGTTCTGTTTCTGGTGTAAGTGCTGTCCGACATATCGTCGAACAGAAAACTTGCTCTGTTCTCACCCGTCAGGTTGATGTTAGTTACGGCTATCATCGGGGAAGCTCCTATAAGTTTCTCAACGTCGCCCGCAACGATGGCAATGTTTTCGTATGTTGCGTCAGTTAAAACTTTAGGCATGGCATCGTCTTTGGTCAGCGATGGGGGCGTTGCAGTATATAGCGATTTGTTTGGCTCCGGCCCCATAACATATTCAATAACAAGATTTTTTTCCAGTAACCCGGCATCAAGATATGGTTTCGAATACTCATTGCCATTAACTTTTATGCTTTGGATATATACATTTTTAAAACTGTTGTTCTCGGCTTTAATGGTAATCGTTCTTCCCCTGTCGTTGGTAATCACGATATTTTGAAACGCGGGTGAGCCTATGACTAACTGCCCGCTACCCAAATCGAGCGGATACAGCCCGAGCGCTGCCCAAACATACCATGAAGCCATAGCGCCATTGTCTTCTTCACCCATGTAGCCGTAACCGATTGCACCACCGTTATACGCACGTGAGAGGGCTGTACGTGTCCAGTATTGCGCTTGCCACGGTCTGTCGCTGTGCAAATACATCCAAGGCATGTGGTATGTCGGCTGGTTGCTGTGTCCGTACTGGCCCATTTTTACTTCGCGTTTTTCAAATCCTTCATGAATCCAACCGCCGTATCCGCCAAGTTCAGAATTTGACTGCGATGTTCTGTATTCCATGCTGTGTCCTTCAGCGTAAAAACCTTCGTCGAGTGCATTACCAAGTGCTTTTATACCTGAAATTCCATGTGCGTTGCCCATAAGATTAGCCAGACCACGACCATCTTGCGGAGCGAGGAATCTGTATGGCCAGGCATTGTCTTCTGTATAACCACCTCCCCAGTTAAGCGGGTCAAACGTGCGGAAACTGCCGTCCCTGTTTTTGTTGACAAACCAGCCGGCAGAAAACTGTACATCGTTTATATCGGGCGCAGGCTGTCTCGAATCAAATAGATGCACAAAGCCCTTTGCACGATTTTCGTAATATAACGCTTCGTCTAAAAACCTGTTTTTCCAGTATTCGAGGTTATGACCGAAACCGGCAATGTCTTTTTCAGTCAGTTTTTCAACCATTTTTCTAAGCATGCGAACCTGTGCGGCATCGTTGATATAGCCTTCCAGCGACCATGTGGCGTCAAGTTGTCCGCCACCGCCGGCAGGAGCCGATGCACCCCACGGATGATAACCCTTGAAGATTCCTTCGTGCAGACCGGTACGTCCTCCATACGCCGAGTTGGGTGTTACAACGGCGGCATTCTTTGTCCACGAAAAGTATGCATTCATCAGTTGTTCAAATTTAACGTCATGTGAGACGTACATTTCGGCAATAATCGCATCGGAACTTGTTCCGGTCATCATGTTGTTGCCACCCGGATTTATCCAACGAGGCACAGAATGCCCGATAAAAACGCCTTGATTGTTAAACGGCTCCTTAGTCTTGGGAACGCCGAATGAGGCGCCACGCCCATCCTGATCCATATAGTGCCTGATAATGCCGTCGGTTAGTGAAGCGGATGATTCGGGCAAAAGGAAACCTATCAGGGGCCATTTGCTCTTGAAGGTATCCCACCATCCCTCATTGTAAATCATTGAACCATCCATTATTACAGGGTTGGCATTGGTTCCCCGGTACGGAGATGCATATTGTAAACCATTTTGCGAGCCTTCGCCCGTAAATTCGGATAAACGTGTCGGAAACAGGATAGAACGGGAAAGCTTGGAATAAAAATTGCTCAATTGCCAATAATTTGCTGTTGGGTCGTTGATTTTAACCGAGCCAAGTGTTTTATTCCATGTAGCCTTTGCTTCTTTTTTCGCTGCATCGAACCATTTACCATTCGCAGGCTTCCAGTCGGCAATGAGAATGGCATCGTTTTTGGTCATTTTTGCGGAAGCGATAAAATCCATTTTAAAATTATTTACTGCCTGTGTCGGGCTTATCCACGACATGGCAACTCTCATTTCTATAACAGTTTCGCCTTTCTGTCCGTTTTTCAGTTCCGGAAAACTTGCCATGGAACGGATATTGTCACCGTCGGGAATATAAAAATGATCGGGTACAGCGCTAAATTCGCCATACATGTGTTTGCGTCTCAACGAACTGTTGCCCGCAGTATTGGCGTTGTCATCGCCATTTCTTTGTATCCATGCGCTGAAGGAACGACTTCCTTCGGTGTAATTCATCAGGCTGTTGCCACCGCCGTTGGTTGCATTTGTATTGGACATCGGCGAATCAAACAGAATGTTTCTGGCAGGAGCGCCGGCAGGGAAAGTAAACCTGAAAACAGCGCCGTCAACGGTTGGGGTTACTTCCAATTTTGTGCCGGGTACTACGACCTCATTATTCGCAATATGATTGAACGCTACGCCATAATGATAATTGTGATACGCAAACTCATCTCTCTGTAAGTCGCTACGAGTTTCCGACGGATATTGAATGGCAGTGTTAAAAACTGCGTTTCTCACGGCAGTGTTTATCTCCTCCTGTGTTCCTGAGGGAGCTGCGACTGAATTGACCTGCATAAGATATGTCAAACGCTCACCCATGTGCCTGCTTGCTAAATGGCTGGTAACAACTCCGTGAAAATTTGTTTGCGCCCATCCGTATCTGTTTGCGCCATCTCTAACCGTTGAGGGCGACCAGTATTGCGGCGCAAAAGGTAGCGCTACCGAAGGTGTTATCGCTCCGGTGGCGTTGGTGGATGAGTTGGTGCCTTGCCTGATATCCACAAAGTCGGCAGGAGCAATTTGGGAATAATTCAAACCATACGGACATCTGAAAATTTTGATGTCGTCAAACCAACCTGCTGCCTTGTGTCCCCAATCCGCGTCGTCCATATCAAAGCCGACAATAATATCGGTAATGTTTTTTCCGGCAGCAACTTTTCCCAATTGCGTCTCAACATAATTCCACGCATATTGATACCACACTTTGCCTTTACCCTGCTCGTTGGGATGCATCCCAACGCCATACTGGTCTGTGCCGCCTAATTGGCTAAGGCGGGTTCCATCGTCGAATTTCAAATCAATTGCCATATGCAAACCGTGATATTTGTAATCGTAGTCATTGGTTGAGGGTGTTGCTAATCTGGCTTCAGGTGCGAACATGTATCCGAATCTGGTATCCGGATGCACCGGGATGTTCAAACCGCTTTTGATGGTGGTGTAACTTTTGGCGTGTGTTGTGGTTTGGTCGGCCGGCACATTGTCAGGACGGTCAACAACATTACCGCTGACTCTGATCACATTTTGTCCGTTCATTGTCGGACGAGCTCCTTGCCAGTGCGCAGTCATACCGTTCATCACCTTCGGCAGCAAATAATCAGCTATTTCTACTGAATCTTGGCTTTTTACATGGTTAGTTTCTGCCGCGATGTTTTCACCAAGTATCATTTCGGAAGATAAATCCGAGAAATTCCATGTGTACTCGTCGTTAGCGTTTTTTTGGGTACAAGCAACTAAAACGACACATAAACAGATAAAAATTATTTTTTTACTCATAGTTTTAAACATTAAAAAAATACCGGAACGCAAAGATAAAAAAAATACGTGAGAATTTGGATGTTGAACATATAATAATCTGATGGAATAGTCTATTTTATAGATTTGTTTTTTAATACACCTTGCGTTCCCACATAACCTTGACATAAGATTCCGGTGTAATGTGTTTAATGATTTATTTATTTGCAATCAGTCGATAAGGCGATCCTTTAGGTACTACAATCTTCTGAACTTTACCATTATACCGGATGCTGCATGATCCTCCGTCAGGATGGCTGATTTCAGCTGACGTCAATCGACCTAACTCCCATTTCATATTAACAGTATAACCGCCACGGGCGCATAATCCGGTGACTTCCCCTGTGGCTGCCCATCCTGAAGGTAAAGCCGGAAGCAGGCTTATTTCGTTGGCATGACTTTGAATCAACGATTCGGCAACACCGGCCGTAAACCCAAATGGCGCATCCACCTGTGCGCCTGTTCCCTGGCGGAGGATAGATCCTGCGCCGGCGGCAACGGCTGACTGTATCAGCGCGCCGGTACGATCGCCACGTTCCAACCTTGCCCACATGCAGATATTCCAGGAGCCGGGAAAACCACCGCTACGCAACCCGCGAGCTTCAAGCCAATATTGGTATGCCTTTACAATCTCCATATTGCTTTCTCTGTGAAGCAGAACGCTTTTACCCGGGAAAAACGGGAAAAATGCAGACATATCATGACCGCCGCGTTGAGGACGCCAATCTTCAATCCATTCCTGTACATAACCTTGTCGACTCACCTTATAAGGCGGCAACTTTGGCAGAATATTTTCTAATTGTTTTCGAAGAGTTGCATCAACATTCAATATTTTACTCGCTTCAATGACATGTGTAAACAACTCGCGCATGATGCCATTATCCATTGTAGGCCCCTGTGTTAAATAGGCTAACGGATTGTTGCCTTCGTCTTGACCTCTCTGTAATTCAAAATCGCCTCCATCATAATCATCCGTATAATACCCATGTTCGGGCGACATGGAGATAGGGGTCACTAAGTAGCCATATTTCGGATATTCAATCAGAATGCTCGACAGAAATTCTGCAGAACCTTTTAGCACCGGATAAATATCTTTCAGGATTTCTTTGTCTCCATTACTATATGCGTAATGTTCCCACAGATGCTGGCACAACCAGGCGCCACCAACAGGCCACATGCCAAAACGGGCGCCATCTACAGGCGCTGTGCCCCTCCACAGATCTACATTATGGTGCGTTACCCATCCTTTAGAGCCGGGATAATATATCTGAGCTGTTTTTACTCCGTTTTCGGACAGGTCTTTCACCATATCAATCATTGGTATGTGACATTCACCCAGATTGGTTACCTCTGCAGGCCAGTAATTCATTTGAATATTGATGTTGATGGTGTATTTGCTACCCCATGCCGGTATTAAACGCTCGTTCCAAATAGCCTGCAGCGTAGCGGTTTGTCCGCCGGCGCGACTGCTGGATACCAGCATATAACGACCCCATTGAAAACAAAGCATTTCCAAATTAGGATCAAGTTCGCCATTGCTCACGGCAGCTATTCTTTGGGTAATAGTTTTCTCATTTTTAGACTTGTCGCCTACCTGAATGTTTACTCTACCCATCAATGAACTAAAGTCGGCGACATGACGTGCACGAAGCGCAGCATAGTCTTTTCCGATAGCGTTGGTCATTATTGATAGGTTACGTTCAGCCGGATTACCGCTTATATCTTTATAATTGACATGACTCGTATTGGCTGTCAGTATAATAACAACCGAATTGGCATTACGAATGGTCAGACGGTCTTTGTGAACGCCTGATTGCCCGCCGTCGTTCTTCATTTGTAAAACTGTTTGGAACGACATGCCTTTTTCAGCAATATTGCCGGTAAGCCAATAGCTGGGTATTGTGTTTTCCCATGCGCCGTCGAGTGTCAGTTTACCGGTGACAGCTGTTATTTTATCCGTAAAATGGCTGTCCAACGATACATCAAATGATATTTTCCCGGGCTTATCTGCGGTAATCTGCATTACCAATACTTTATCGGGATAAGAAACAAAGACTTCACGTTTATAGTTAACACCTTTATAGTTGAATGAAACCGATGTTGTTCCATTAAGCATATCCAGATCGCGGTAATAATTGGTTGATTCAGATTCATCAATCCCGTAAAAAATAAAGTTCATATTGCCAAGCGGTTGATAAGCAGCTTGTCCGATCGGCTTACCGTAGAAATGTTCATCAACCATCTTTTCCGCTTCTTTGAATTTGCCTGCAGCCAACAAATCCTTTATCGGTTGATAATAATTTCCGGCATTGGGGTCGTTGTAATCATGTGGCGCACCCGACCAAAAACTCGATTCGTTCAGCGCAATCTTTTCCATGTTTACTCTGCCATATACCAGAGCGCCTATCAAACCATTCCCTATGGGGAGCGGCTCGGAGGTAATGTCCCCTCTTTGTACCACCGGCTTGGTATTATACCACAATGTCATATCGTTTTGTAAATTACTATTACTCCCGAACAACATTGGTTTAGTTAGCATAATTACCAACAATGCGAATAAACATTTTTTTAAAATTTGTCTTTCCATGCGAACTCTATTTTAGGATTAATATTAAAAAACAGGTTTTGTAACAACTTAATTATAAATCAAAACTGTAAGTATGATCTGCTTGTGAATTGAAAACAATACATTCGCCATTAGAAGTATCCATCGTATAGTTTATAACTTTTCCCGTCGTAATATCTGTTACAATCGGTTTTTTGCCAACCCAGGGATTCATAAGCTTAAGAGAAATACTGCGACGCGCTTTGACGGTTACGGCTTGCACTCCTCTTTCATCTCTCGCTGCACTTACTTCAAAAGCGCCCCGGGCAAGGAAATTTCGGAATGCTGCTACAGTCCAGTCGGGCACAACAGGAAAAAGATGAATTCGACCGGAGCGGCTGTTCATCAGGCGTTCAGGAACATTAGTTATCTGTGAAGCCAATGTGGCATAGTTTTCGATTTTTATTGCTCCATAAGCGTATCGACGTGGAATATAGTCTTTAGAATTACCGACAAGAACATGAGCATTGACAGTGGTATTGTGTCCAATAATATCTGCGCTGCGCGAATACAACTCTTTCAGTTCTTCAGGACTGTCTAAGGTTACCTCATCTGCTAAGGTTACAGGATAAAAACCTGAATACATTTCATGGTCTCCTCGTCCGTAACGGGGAAATGCCATCTCATTAGCTCCGATAACATCGCCCAATCCTGTCTTGAACATCGGATAAGGAGCAAGATTCTCGGCAACTTCTTTCCAACCCGGAATCAGATCAGCGTCAACCTCCAAATATTCGGCCGCTTCAACTGCGAGATTGAGTATTTTGCGGAACATAGTAAGCGCACCCGTGTTATTTCGGGTATATTCCATTTTGTATGAGATACCATAACTTTCGGTTTCGACTGTAGGTTCAAGATTAAACACTTTTCCGTCCCAACCCCTGCGAGCAAAAGCTTCGTAGAAAAGAGCGACATCTTTTAGCAGAGGATAACACGTTTCCCTCAAAAATTCTTCATCGCCCGTATAATCCCAAAAGTTCCATATAACCTTCATTATCTGACCGGGTACTTCCACAGTATATTCCAAAATGGCATGTTCGGCATACCACGGACTTTGTTTGGCAGGAGGCAAATATCCATGAACTACCGTCATTCCGGGCAGTCCGAATCTCAAACGAGCCTTTTCCTTTAAAGTCTCGTGCCAGTGAGAAAGCAGATTAGGCCATTGTATCTTAGGTTCATACTGATTACGCATAAAGAAGCGTCCTTCGGTAAATAGTTCGTTGTAGCAAGGCAGGGAGTGCCAACTCTGAGCGTCTGTGTCAAAAGCCGCATAGCCGGCGCTGCCTTCATATTTTCTCGGATCAGGGAAACAGTTTCCCATATGGCGGGAAGTCCAACTACGGCAAACTTCATTGAAAAAATAGTCGGCGATTTGTTCTTTTTCCGCTTCAGTCTTACCAAGCAGGATGCGACCATTTTCGCGCTTCTCATAAAGCTTATTATACCATGCTTCATTTTCGGCGACAAGACCCTTATAGCCTTTCTTTTCTGCATCAAGAAGAAGTTTCTTGGCCTGCTCCATATAATCGCGAGTCTCATTAACCGTGACAATGGCGAAGTATAGTCGCGCTTTACCGGTTTTGGGCATTTTAACAGTCGCGTCAACAGCGACACCCGGAGCCTCCGATACATGAGAGTAATTAAGAGCCTGTGTCTCAATCATTCCGGTATGATTGGTGGTGCGAATTCCCGGAACCATCAAAATCCCCTGACTATTACGAGGAATCTGAGGTTTAGTGCCCAAATCTGTTTGCAGACTGTGCTCTGTCAGTTCGCACTTAGCATTGGAAACAAGACCCATCAATACATAACGGAATCCTTCGGGAAAAGTTTCTTCAGCAGGAAATACCTGATGTACCCAGAAAAAGCGACCATCGGTACCATATGTAGGCGCCTCAAACTTTCCGTTTTTGTCTCTGTCGGCTTCCAGATCGTAATATTCGAGCGGCTGGTCAATATCATTCGGATAATAAACTACATATTTCTTAAATGTACCATCATCTTCCATATATCGTTTATGCGCCTGATCGACATTACGATATATTCTAAAGGTAATATCACCCTCCAGATTTTCAAAATTCAGATCAAGGCCGGTAACATTTTTCTCCATTGAAAGAAGATATCCTATATCCAGTTTTTTGTTACCCTTAGCCAAATTAATAGTTATCTCACCGCTTTTAAGGTGTTCGGTTGCTTCAGGCTGATCCAATCCTTCAAAATCGGGAGTTTTAATAATGACCTGACCCACCGGTTTCTGACAAGGGAAAGGATATATCTCACTCCAAATACCATGATTATAACGCCCTCCCCGTTTATCTAAGGAAAAAACCGAAGAACGGGTCATCCCGCTCATCGGCATGTCGTTAATATCTTTGTTTGTCTCCGCGTATGCCCCTTCTATAATATCGGCCATTGTGGTACGGTTTCTGTCTATATATCGACGATCAAAAATGTCTGTTTTAAGCATACTAATGGTGATATTATCCGGTTTCCCCCACAAGGAGGATCTGGTGGTCAGGGAGCTGGTGTACATGGACGGAGCCGTAAAATTAGAGCCGGGTTGAAGCGGATTCAACACTACTTTATTAATCGCAGTCTCCGCCATTTCTTTCAGGTTTTTTTCCTTGTTAAATACAGCGTCAATATATTTCTTTGAATTAGTTTGCGCATTGATACTATTGAGAAGTACTGCCCAAAGTATCAGGAAAATGAACAATTGGAGACTTTTCGGTTTCATTTTATAGAAGGTTTGAATTAATATCTTCACTTTTGGGAATCGCAAAATATACTACTGCTACGCAACAAAAGTATAAAAAGTATACGAGAACTCCAAACAGATTTCAGTCCAAATGTAGGTGTTGAAAAAATACTAAACTGCTTAAAAGTTATACTCACCAGTGGGATATCCGAAAATATGCGAGTTCCGTTCAACCAAGCAAAGAAGAAAGAGGAAACCGGTGATGATTATAGTTATTTTATTACAACACTTCCAATAAACCCGTTTTTTTTAGAGAATGACGGTGTAAGTGGCGGAGTAAATGAGCCTATAAATGAGGTTGTAGATCTTCTAATGAATGTTATCGGATTAAATGCTATAGAAGTTTCAAATAGAATGAATAAGAGTCTTGCAACAACAGAGCGCTATCTTCGTATTCTAAGACGAAAGAATATTGTGGAGTTTCGTGTAGCGCCTAAAACCGGAGGATATTATTTTACAGAGAAAGTTAATAACATTTTGAACGAATAACACTCATGCCTCGTCGAAATCAGATAAAAATACAAGTTAAAGACACTTCATTTTATGATTTGTTTGTTTCCGAACTCTCCAAAAATTCCGAATTGGCAGAGGATTATGATATGGAGTCGATTGAAATAATCATAAAAAAGAAAATAGTACCTATTATTCTAAGTAATTCTTCATGAAGCGGAATAATTCTTTTTTTTGGCGAACTTCAAGAGTATAAAAAAAACTACTATCTTTGTAATGTTTAATTCGGATTAAAATTATGTCAGAAATAGTTATAAAATGTCAGTCTTGTGGGGTACCTGATATAATTATTCCAGAATACTTACTGAAAATTGGAGGATTTAAGTGAATTAGTTAGTGGTTACCTAATAACGACAGTGAGTACATTAATAGACAATAAAAAATGAAGGACAAAAAACAACGCTTCGACAAAATTAAAAATTAAAAGAGGTGCAACACTTCCCACAAGTCAGCACACAATTGCACCACATTCGCTTTTGCCCCAATCGCACAAGCTAATATTGCTTATACCTAAAAAAATAAATTAGAATGTTATACACTAGAAATGCATATTATTTCCGTAAATTCTACAAAGAAGAAATTGCTAGAGAAGGTAGTTACATAGACTTAAATTTTGTTGGTTCTCTACACCCCGACAAAAAGCGTAAAGAAACAGGTTTCTCAAAACTCATATATGGAAATCGAGAAGATTTAGGAAAGCTCTTATCAACAATTGCATTAAATGTAGCTGCAGACGACCAAGCTATATATGAACTTATTCAAAATGCAGACGATTGTAAATCGTCATTTTTTAGTGTAAATTACAACAAAGACTATTTGCTTTGTATAAATAATGGCCATTATTTTTCCGATCGTGATATGTCGGCAATTATCAATGTAGCAGGAAATTATAAAGATGGTGAAGATATTGGCACTTTCGGTATAGGTTTTAAAATTTTACATAGATTGGTCGGTGCTGATGATGGACGAGATGCAATAATAAATGACTATGCAGGACCTATTATTTTTAGTTGGAACAAGTTTTTTCAGCTGAATAGTTTCTTGAATGGCGATGAGATAAGAGCTGGTTTTGATGCAGAAAAAGACAGTGAAAATGCTTGGCTTATAAAACTACTATATACTTGTTTTCCCTCTCATTTAAGTGAAAAAATCAAATTGAAAGATTATGACACGCAAGATGTAAAGTTTTCAGAGAATGAATTGTCTGAAATGAGAGAGTTTTTTAAGCAATCTCTTCAAAATGTAAATCTTACAGAAACAAATAACCTCAAAAGTGGTTCAATTTTCTTTCTAAAATTGGGGGACGGAAAAAGCAAATTTCTTGATGATGGTATAGATAAAATAAAAAGTGGATTATCTTATTCTTTCAAATTTTTGAATAGTTTGCAAAAAATATATATCAACGGAGAAGAAATTAAAGCACAAACAGTTACAGATTACTCACACACTTTTCCTATTGATAGCAGTGAATTCAACAACATAAACCCCAAAAATAAAAATCGGGACATAAAATTTACTTTTGCTTATTATCAAGATTACAAAAGGGCGGATAATCTTCGGAATGAGTTAGCCCCTAATCTCTATACTTTCTTTTCTATGGACGAGGAAAAGAATGGATTTTGTTTTTTATTGCATTGCAACGCCTTTGATATGAATAACGACAGGCGTAAACTTCAAGCAAACTCACAAATAAACGAAAAACTTCTACCTATAATTGCAGAAAATATAACACAATACATTGACAGCCTAAAAGAAAATGACAGAAAATCGTATCTGTCATTGTATGCAAACTTGTTGTTATCCAAAGAGCCTAAAAGCAAACCTCACATAAACGATAACTTTTTTAAATACTTCCAAAATTACATTTTGGAAAATATTCCAACGTTTAAAGGTTGCGCTAAAACACCCGAAAATGTGAAAATTAAAAATACATTTTTAGAAATTTGCCCCTCTGAATTTGGCTGTTCAGAAATTGAGTGGTTTTATTGGAATAATGAAAAATTTGATAGTATTTTAATTAATGAAGCCCAAAATTCAGAAAAATTAAATCTGGACAAATGGGATATTGTAGATTTAATTAAATATGCTGTCCAACAAAACAAAGTAAATGAGATTAATGATTGGATTAAAAAGATAGAACTTGAAACGATACAACTCTTTGCCGAGGAAAAAGAGTTAAAAGAGGCTGATAAAATGCAAGACTTCAAAAAGAAGCCGAAACCTTATTATACATTATTGTCTGAAATTAACAAAAATATTTTAAAATCAAACATAGAATTTGTCTTACAAATCAAACTTTTTAAATTTTCGGACGGAAATTTCTATTCGCTAAATGAAATTTCAGAAAGTGAAAATTTGGTTTTGAACTATGAAAAGACATTTGATGTTCGTTACGAACTACAGAACTTCGGATTTATAACTTCAATAATCAATATTGATAGCATTAACCTCAAGGGACATGCCACTTATTCAAACATCAAAATTTTAATACAAACAATTTTTTCTGATTTACTACTATACCAAAAAATCGCGACAAAAGTAAAATACAATACCCTTAGAAAGGATCAAAAACACAAATTGTTCGTTGCTCTCCAAGATTTTGACGGCGTTGACTCCGAAAAATTAAGAGATTTGGAACTATTTAAAAACTCACAAGGCGATATATATCCTTTGAGGAGTTTATTGAAGGGTGATTTATCTGTACCCAACTGGTTATTCCATTTTAAAATTCACATTGCCGAGTATATACCTGAATTAGACAACTACTTACTTCAAGAAACCGAAGTCTACAAAAATATTATCTTACCTAATTGGGGGAATATTACCCCAATAATTACAGACGTAAAACCTTTCTACGAAAAAGTAGCTCATTATTTCGGTCTGGAAGACAATAATGCTTCATTTACAAATCAAAATTTCATCTATTCTAATTGCGAAGATGGATTTGTTTCAGCAAATAATGTGTTTTACAACTCTAAGTTTTCGCAGATTACAAAATACAAATACTTTCGAGATGCGGTATTTCGTTTAGCCGACGTTCAAACACCTCATAGCGACATTTTGCCTTTTTTAGAAAAAGCACCCTTTAAAGTTGAAAATGGTGATTTATTTGATTATTGCATAAATGACCACACCGAATTGAATATTAATGAAATAAAAAGCATTTTGACTTATTGCAAAAGTAATAATGAACACTTTTTTGAAAATTGTATCATTGAAAAACAGCAAAACATATTCTTGGTTTCTTCAAAAAGAAAAGACAATTACCAAATACGCCCAAGCAAAGAAATAAGATTATTTGTTAAAGAAAATCTTGCAGAGGTCTTTAAAATTTTACCTTTTGAGCTTGACGAGGAATACAAAGATGAAGCAGGGATTATTCAAAAGGAAAAACTATATGACCTTGTTATAGACAACGTAGATGTAGATAATTATAAAGATCAACTAGCGGACATCATACATTATGATGATCCTAAGCGTAAGTTTTTGCTTCAATTATCTGAAATACGCTTTGTTTCAGGGCAGAAATACACAAAAGAAAATTTTGAGCACAAAATTTTGGAAATGGCATGCAGCGTTTTGAGGAATGAAGAGGATATTCAAATTTTCCGAAATAGAGTGATAATTCAAGATGTTGATAATGATATAAAACTTTCCGAAATACCACCCTTTACCGACAAAATAAAAATTGTCGATTATGAAATAAGTCTGTCTAAAATTCTACCTGACAATTATCAAAACAGCGACCATTTAAGCAATTTGATAAACCAGTTTATAAACAATGGAATAAGTAAAGAGCGTATTGAAAACTTATTCGGGATTAGTGAAGAACCTGAACCAAGCGACATTCTTGAGATATTTTCCGAGCAAACCGAAACTATAGAAAATAAGGAACAGTTGGCTTTTATAATTCTTTATAATCAGCACATAGAGAAAATTGATTTGAAGACATATAAAGTATTGGCAAAAGGTGGTGGCGAATACGATTTAAGCTACAATTTTTACACTAAGCAATTCCATTTTCTTGTTGATGATGCAACGCTTGATGATAAATACAAAGGCATAAAAAATATTTTGAAAGAGCTGCCATTTGCAATCACAGATAAAAATCAACTTTTAGAAGAACCTTATTTTCTTGACAATAAATTCGTTTGCCCTGATATAAGAACTGAAAATTTATCTGATGAACAGAAACAAAGTTTTGTAGAATTTATATACAATCTATGGGATAAAAAAAACAAAAAAACAATCATAAAAAATATTGATTGGAGCAAAATTGAAGATACAGAAGCAGAGAAGATTTTAGGATTTAATCCATACACATCAGTATATCCGAGTAAATATGCTAGAGAAAGTGAAGTTTTACCAAATTATCTGACAAAATGGATTGGTAAAGAAGAAAACAAAATTGCTTTTCTTTCAGACTTAGGAGTTTGGGTTGAAAGTTCTATTGTTGTTGAACTTCGAAAGTTTTTTAGTGGTAAAATAAAAATGTTTCACAATAATCGTTTAGCACAAGAGCCAGGGTTTAATGATGATGAAACTACTTTGTTCAATGCGTTTGAATGGTTAAAAGAAAAGAACTTACAACTATCAACCTTAGAACAATTTGAATCCTTTAAAAAAGTTGTTGATGTTATCAACGAAAATAGAAAAGACAATGATCATTTAATAATTCAAGATGAATATGATTTTGAGATTTTAGAAGAAAATTCTACCGAATATAAAGAAACCGAAAATTATACAATTTATCTGTACGGCGGCGAAATGCCAAAAATAGTTGGGCTTGATGAAATAGAAGATTATATCTTTTATCACTATAACGAAGGAGATTATGCAATAAACGAAAATAGAATTTATCTGAACAGTAACGAAGATCAAAAGAAAACACTACAAAAAATTGCTTCTGATGATAAAAATTATTTTTCATTTGAGGATTTATGGAAATTATACGGAAATAATAATTATTTTGACGACTTTGAAAACGAAGAAGAATCTGAACTTTTTGATATGTTTAGAAAAGGGTTTACTCGTGTGAGAGCCCACTGGCGCAGCTTACCAAACAGAGGAGGCAATTTTGCGGACATATTCTTTAAAGAATTTGAAAATGGCTTAGCGACGCTTGAAAGCCAACTACAGGGCAATAATAATGCTACATTAGGAATAGAATTTAGCACAGATCTTTCAAGAAACGATCAAAAAGAAGCCAACAGAGAAGCAAAAGAACTTGTAAAACAAAGATTGGAAGATGAAGGTTTTGAATTTACAGAAGGCATTGGTAATTATTCAACCATTAATGGTGTAATAAAAGAAAATGTTGAATTTCCGCTTGTTGTAAAAAGTTACAAATTTCAAGACGAACCCCTAAAAATAGGGGCAAACGAATGGATACAGCTAATGAAATCCAATTCAATGTTTTGGGTAAATTTTGGTAACGGGAAATTAGGTTGTTTAAAGTTGTATGAATTATTGAGAAATCAAGATAATCTTACAATAAGTTTTAGCACAGAAAATCTTGACAAAGAAGAACGTTTGGAAAAATTTGCTGAATTACTTCATTATTTTGGGAATGTGCATTTTGATTTTGATAGTGTAAAACCTAACAATTATAGCGTAGCTAAAGATTTAAGCGATTACCGTTTTGACGAGAGAAAAACAGAAGAAGATTTAAGCGGTGATGATAAAAAATTACTGGAATGAAGTACACACGACAAGAACATAGTAATTTCCTTGAAGAAGAACTTCAAGCACAAACAAAGGCGTTTAATCAAAAATTAAACACTTCTGCTACTTTTTTATTACAAGAAAGAGAGGAACTTTTTGTTGCTCAATTTCTAACATTCAAAGACGGCGAAATGATATTAAAATTCTCTACCAAACGTGGTTTGCCACGCATGGGAGAATATTTATATTGTTTCACAGTTCCAAAAGAGTTGAGAGATTATAGGAATTGGGGAGATAAAACATATGGCGATTTGGTAAAAGAAAAATCGAATTTTACAGAAACTATTTGTGTGTGGCGAGACTCATCAAAAGACAAAGATGGCAATACTGAAAAAGATTTTTGTTTAGCAGGTTTCCGTGGTGTTGATTTAGACTTTTCAGTAAATATTTCAGGTGCAGAAAAAATGATTTTGCTTTTGGGGCCGAACAAACCTCCATTTGAATACATTGCAAATCTTCAAAAAATAGTTCAAAGCAATTATTCTGAAAACATAAATTCAGTTTTAGACCAAGATTTTCAAAACTCAAATTGGCAACCGACATTACTTGATAACAAAACCGACATTCCAAAATTTGTGCTAAACCAATTAGAGTTAAGTAATCAAATAATTCTTATTGGTCCGCCCGGAACAGGAAAAACACATCAAATTGCTGAAACCTGCAAAAGGTTGTGTGAACAAGGAAAGTCTGTTTTAGTAACTGCGTTAACAAACAGAGCTCTAATTGAAGTTATTGATAAACCTGCATTAGCTGATTTATTGAAAGAACAAAAGATTTTCAAAACAAAAATTTCAACTGATGAAGCCAAAGGATTTCCGTATCTACAACAGACAAAAGAAATAAATCCACAACCAGGCAATTTGGTTTTATCTACGTTTTTTATTGCAAGTAGCGAAGCAACTAATTTAATAGATAATCCACCTTTTGATTATGTAATAGTAGATGAGGCTAGTCAAGCATTGCTTGCTATGTTTGGTGTAGCTAAACTTTTAGGGAAAAAAAATATTTGGGTTGGAGACACAAAACAGTTGCCGCCAATTGTTTCTATTAACGAAGATAAAGTAAGAAAAAAAAACTATGTTTTTTTAGTTGAAGGTTTAAGAGCTCTTTCAGATACGGCTGCAATACCTATCTATCAATTGACCGAAACATATCGCTTACCCCAAAGAGGTGCGGACTATACTGGTTTATTTTACAACAACAGCTTGAAATCAAGAGTTGAAACCGATGTGTGTTTATTCTTTTCGGAAATACCTAAAGATGTGAGCAGATATTTCAATGAGCAAGGAGGCTCAACGCTTATAAAAACCGATTTGGAGGTTGGGAGTAAGAAACCTAAAAACGCTTTAGAAATAGCCAAAAATTTAGTTGCTCATTTATTGAAAGTAAACGAGAAATTACATATATCTGTTTTGAGCAATTACATTGATACAATAAAGGCATTACAGAAAAGCATCTATCAAACAGTCGGTAATCATAAAAATTTACTCATTGAAACCATTGCCAGAATACAAGGTCTAACAACTGACATAACGATTTTGGTTATACCAAATACAGGATATAACCATTCTTTAGAAAAGAGATTGTTTAATGTGGCTACAAGTCGTTCAAAACGGCATACAATTATTATTTCTGATAAAAACGTCATTACTTCTTATCCACAATTAGACGAACATGTTAAATCGTATCTGCAAAAGCTAAATAATGAATTTTCATTCTATATCCAATTTGAAGGATTGGCTATTTCTAACGTTAGTGAAACGAAACAAGATGTGGCTTTTGAGGAAGAAAACTCACAAAATCCAAATGCTGGAAGCAAAACGGGATTAAACATTATTGGTAAAATTGACCTTTCAAAGTTTGAGAAGCCGAAAAGGGAAATAAACAAAGACAAACAAAATTTTTACATCATAGACACGAATGTCTTTGTTGATTGCCCCGATATTATTTTAAAAATTGACAAGAAGTATCAAATAGTTCTATCAGCAAAAGTCATTGACGAATTGGATTATTTGAAGATTTCGCTAACAGAAGAACAAAAGAAAAATGTTCAAAGAGCGCTGAAACATATCAACGATAACATAGACAAGCGAAATATGAAAATGGAAACAGCAGATTTAGCATTATTACCAAGTGATTTCAATAAGAAATCACCAGATAACTTTATACTATCAGTTGCTTTAAAATATGTAAACGAAAACCCAATCATGCTGACTTCTGACAATGGTTTACAAATAAAAGCAAAAGGACTAAGTATAACGACAATTACGTTAAAAGACTTTTTGAAACAATTAAAATACTAATGTCAGTGCTAATTTTTGGCTTTGTTTGCAGAGAAAGGGAAATTGAACCCTGCGTCAGGATGGAAACCTTTCACCTTTCCACTATTATAGAAATAGGGTGATGAAAGAAAATACAGAGACCCATAATCTTATATTTCCTTATACCTGTTTATATTCATTTTGTCAGTAATCCGTCAGCAAAAATAAATCAGCCACTTACTTTGTTTTGTAAATGGCTGATTTTCAATGTCGGGATGACAGGATTTGAACCTGCGACCACACGCCCCCCAGACGCGTACTCTACCGAGCTGAGCTACATCCCGTAGTTTTAGCGCGTGCAAAGGTACGTTTTTTATTTGAAATTGAAAGTAATATCGAAAATCATTTTACGGAATAAGATATTTTCAGGACATTATTTTCTCTAAGTATTTTTTTTAGATCTATAATTAATCCCATTGGCGTGTTGGAGGGGGCCATTAAATTTGTTATAAAATGTTGGATGTCGTTTTGTTTTTCCAGCCATTCTTTTATTTCGTTAATAAATTCGGTGTGATTTTTGTTTCCAAGTATGAAGGCGAAAGAATGGAGTTCTATGCCATTATCAATGAATGTAACAGAAAATAGGTTATTTTCTGACGAATTACCTGATATGGTGTTGTTGGAATATTGCATAGGCGGTCCTCCGAATAGAAGTAGTGAGGGTTGATTTTTCTGTTTATCAGAATTCCGTTGCTCAGTATAAGTTTTTCCAACAATATTTAATATCTCGATTGTCGCCTTGAATGATGTTCCGCGATCGGTAAGCATATAAATTAATACCGGTTTTTTGTTTGGATAATCGGCAACTAATTTCTTTGAAAATTCAGAAGATAGTTGCTCAATGGAGCAAATGACGCTGTTGAATAGAATTTTATCCTTCGAATTTACATATAAACTAAAGATATTTGTCTTTTCAGTCAGAAAATTGCTTTTTTCCTCCGATGATAATGAAGGACTTCCGCCCTGCTCGCGGATGAAGTTGTTCAGCTCTGCCTCGAAAAATTCAAACGAATAATTTTGATTTGTCGGAGTAATTGTTGTACTTTCGCTCCGAATTACTTGTTCCATCTGCCGTGTTCCGTCAGGACGGGCAAATGCGTACACACTAAGGGCAGCTACGGGAAGAAGCAATAAGAGCTTCAGGCGCGCCCAACCGGTTGATTTCTTTTTTGACATCATAATAAATCTAATTTTAAGTTTGTTGTGATTAAAGCTGTTGGCAAAGGTGTAGGGTCCGGAGTCAACAGCTTTTTTTAATAATAATAATTGATATTTTATTGTATCTATGCCTGTTTTAAGAACTTCAGCATCGGCTTGAAATTCATGTATTTTATTGAGCTCTTTTCTTAGTAATCTAACGAAAGGATTGAACCATTGTGAAAGGATTAATAACTCTACCATGACAACATCAAGTGAATGATGAAAACGACGATGAGCCATTTCATGAGTAAGAATAA
>JGI994J12354_10000918_pt1 | contig 30096 bp, 34 predicted proteins | sample IntmicLarv3ML3BL_FD_12354 | JGI IMG/M metagenome (IMG submission 12354) | reverse complement strand
TTAATAAAAAGATTATGTGGTATCAAAATAATTTTGATAATCTTAAAAATATAATCTTTGATATTATTCCTGATAATATTTAATTTTTTTATGCGTTCGCCCTAAGGTTCTACTAGAATATATTGCTTTTTTTGCATGTTGTGTTATAATATACTCATGTTTTTGGGAGGAGAGATATTTATATGAATTTGAATATAAGAAGTTTAATTACAGGATTGGCAATTGGAGTAGCAATTGCTACACCGACTACAATACTAGCAAAAGATAAGGTAGAAGCAGTTAGATTGAGTAGAAGAAATGAATTCAAAAGTATGGTTACTGAATGGGAAGAGGAAAATGCAAAAGTTTGTGAACATTCAAATTTAGATGATATATATGCTGACCCCTATTATAATTTTACAAGGACAATTCATTTTGGGGAAAAAGGTATGACGCCGCGACCACATTGTGATGAAGAATATCATTATACTTTAGTGGATTTTCATGAAGAACAAGGTTTATTAGGACAAAAGTTTTGGGCAAAATGTTTGGGACATTCTGTTAAGAAGGTTTCAAAAAAACAAAATAATTAGTGTTAAACATTTTTTAGAATGATACAAGTTAGTTGTCTCGTTCAGATTAAACAAGTTCCAATTCCTTTTGGTTATTGATGAGAGCTTGTTTTCTTTTTTTCTGTATTTTGATTTCACCATTCAATTTTTGCCTTAATGAATCTAAAGCTTTCTTCTTATTTTTTTCTATAAAACATACACTTCCTTATTTGATAAAAGTGTATTATTCTAAAAAATTATTAATGTGTATCATTTTCGTGTAAGATTAACATAGTTGTAAAAATGATTGAATATTAGAGTTTTATTTGATATGATTCTTTTGGATAGTGAGAGTGAGATAATGGCAAGAAAACTTCTTTGTGAGATTAATCCTTTTTTTTATGAAGTATCTCTTCGTAAAGAGTATTTGAAAAGGGATATTAAAGATTTATTTAGTTTTAATAGATTTGCTAATAATAGAAGTGAAGCTGTACTTCCTAATATTGTTAAAAGTCATTGTTCTGTTTTAATTAGAAATTTACATGGTGTTGATATAAAATTACAAGAGAGTAAAGTTAAGAATATTGAACTTGCTTGCTCAAAATTAAATAGTATTATTATTCATCCAAATGAAGTTTTTTCTTTTTGGAGATTAATGGGGAGACCTACTGCTAAAGATGGGTATCAACATGGACTTATTATCAAGAAATATGGTATGGGTAGTGCGATTGGTGGAGGACTTTGTCAAATGGCAAATATGATTCATTGGTTGGTTTTGAATAGTCCACTTGAAGTAGTAGAAATACATCATCATAGTGATGCTTTATTTCCTGATGAGAATAGAAGAGTTCCTTTTGGAACTGGCACTTCTGTTTTGTATAAACATGTTGATTATCGTTTTAAAAATAATACAAATCAAGATATCCAAATTTTATTATGGATAGCAAATGGTGAACTTTGTGGAGAATTAAGGAGTAATGAGCCGTTTTTACATCGTTATAAATTAGTGGAAGAGAATAATCATTTTAAAAAAGTAGGAGATGATTATTATAGAATAAGTCAGATATATAAGATTACTATTGATAAAAGTAATAATCAGGAATTATCTAAAGATTTGATATTAGATAATTATTCAAAAGTAATGTATAATCATAATTTAATACCAGAAAGTCAGATAAGGGAGTAGGTATTCCTATGTTAGAAAAGTTAAGGATTCATTGTAATAGTGAGAGTATTGCTTATATTAATGGTGATAGTTTTATTACTTATAAAAAATTGTGGGAAGAGGCTAGTAAACTTGCGATATATGTATCAAATCAAGGTACTTCACCTGTAATTGTCTATGGTCATAAAAGTATTAATATGCTTGTCTCTTTTTTAGCTTGTCTTATTGCTAAGCGACCTTATGTACCAATTGATATTACAATGCCACTTGACAGACTAAAAGAAATTATTAGATTAACAAAATCAACACTTATTATAAAAAACGAAAGTGTTGCTATTCATGATATAGAATCTATTGCTGATTTAGATATAGAGCATGATTATAAAAGTGTTAAGGAACTAAATAATGATATTGCTTATATAATATTTACATCTGGTAGTACGGGTGAACCTAAGGGAGTACCAATCTCTTATGGTAACTTAAATAATTTTCTTTGTTGGATTAGTAATTTATATACACTAAGAAATAGAAAAAATATTATTGTTATGAACCAGGCAGTATATAGTTTTGATTTGTCTGTTGCTGATATTTATTATTCGCTTGCTAATGGTCATATTTTAGTGGGTGTAAATAAGAAGGAACAGGATGATATTGGTTTACTATATAATGTGATGGTAAATAGAAAACCAAATGTGCTAGTTATGACACCAACTTTTGCTAAGTTTTGTTTATTAAATCCAGATTTTAATGGAGAGAATATGCAGTTTATAGATACTATTTTCTTTTGTGGAGAGAGGTTAAGTGTAAATATAGTTTCAAAACTATATGGGAGATTTACTAAATTAAATATCATAAATGCTTATGGACCTACTGAAGCTACTTGTGCTGTTACAGCAGTTTTAATTAATAGAGATATGCTTGATGATGAAGTGTTGCCAGTAGGAGATATGACTAATAATGCTACTAATATTTTGATAAAAGATGAAGAGATAGTATTAGAAGGAGCAAGTGTATTTAAGGGGTATCTTGGAGTAAGTAATGAAAAAAAACAATATTATCATACTGGTGACATTGGTTATATAAAAAATAACTTTCTTTATTGTTTAGGTAGAATTGATCAACAAGTAAAATATAGCGGCTATAGGATTGAGCTTTTGGATATTGAGAATAATATTTTGAGGCTTGATGAAGTGGAAGAGTGTGTGGTAGTTGCATCCTTGAATAGTGAAAATATAGTTATAGCAATAAAAGCTTTTGTAGTATTGAATACTGATTGTTCGGTTTTCTCTATAAAAGAAAAATTAGGAAGTTATATACCTAAATATATGATTCCTAAAATAATTGAAATAGTGGACAGGATACCAGTTAATAATAATGGTAAATATGATAGAAAGTTGTTGAGTAAGTCATGATTGATGTAAGAAAAATATTAGTAGAAGTATGTGGTAGTGATGAAGTGCTAAATGAAGGTATTGATTTAATAGAAAGTGGTTTATTAGATTCTTTTGCTGTTATCGAGTTTTTTTCTAAGCTTGAAGATGAAGGGCTTACAATTCATATTACTAAAATAGATAGGAATATCCTTAGGAGTGTAGAAAAATTAGAAAAGTTAGTAAAAGATACTATAAGTAATAATTATTAATTATGAAGTTTTATATGTATAATATTATTAATTTAACTGATGAAGAGTATGAAAAAATTTTATTTTCACTACCTAAAAAAGTAAAAAATAAAGCTCAAAAGTTAGTAAAATTAGTTGATAGAAAATTATCTGTTATGGGCTATATACTACTTAGAGATGGGTTGAGATATGATTATGGTATTAATATTGAAGACCTTATTATAAGAAAGAATAAATATGGCAAACCGTTTATTAGAAATAGAGATAATCTTTATTATAATGTAAGTCATTCTGAAAATATTGTTGTTTGTGTTATTAGTAGTAATAAAATAGGTGTTGATATTTCTTATGTGAAGGATGTTAATATTAATGTAGCAAAGCAGTTTTGTAATGAAGATGAATTTAGATATATAACTTTATCTAGTGATTATAAAAAATCTTTATTTAAAATATTTTCTCTTAAGGAATCTTATATAAAAATGTTAGGTAGAAGTTTGATGGATATTAAGAATGTGGAAGTTATAATGGATGGTAATTTGTTAACAGTAAAATCTAAACATAATATTAGAATATCTTTTATAGAGAATATAGATGAGTATTTAATTTCTATATGTTATATGGCTTAATCAATATCTTTTTTTGTAGTAAATACTTTTATGAATTCATAAATAACTCTATAAACATAATTAGGATTTTCTAAATAGGGGAAGTGGTAAGTATTTTTGACTATTACTAAACCAGAGTCTGTAATTAATTTATTAAATTTATAGGCATCTTTAATTGGTGTATCTTCATCTTGTTCTCCCCAAATAATTAAAGTATCACATTTTATATTTTTAATGTTTTTAGTCAAATCAGTATTTACTATATTAATAAATGATTTTCTTATGTTTGGACTTATATTTTTTAAGTCTGTTGAGCCGAAAATGCTTATTAACTTATTAGAATACTTTATTTTTAGATTGGATGGTAGTATGTATGCTATCTTTTTTAATGCTTTATATATAGTTTGTTTAATTAGTTTTGTTATTCCTTTTTTAGGTTTTATTCCTGCGGAATCCATTAAAATTATTTTTTTGAAGCGTATTTTGTGAATTGTACTTAAAAGTGTTATTATTCTTCCACCAAATGAATGGCCAATTGCTATAGGATTAGTAATATTTTTTGCTTGAATAAAGTTATTTATTAGGTCAGCATAATCATAAACTGTTAAGTCTCGATTAGGAAATGGACTGTTACCAAAGCCAGGATAATCAAGTATGTATACAGTGAAGTGGTCTTTTAAAGAATTAATTAGTTTGTCAAATGTAGGTCTTGTATCACCCCAACCTGGTAATATTAGAATATTGGTTGTTCCTGTACCATGTTTTTCATAATATATGTCAAAATCGTTAATACAAAATCTCATAAAATCACCTATAGTAACTTATGCCATGTTAAATTAATTGTTAATTGGAGAATTAGTTGATATAATTTAGTGGGTGTTAATATGGAAATATTAGAAATTGAAAGAAGTATTATAAAAAAGTTTAGAAAGACTTTATGGAGTCGTTTTATTCGTGGTGTAAATGAATATAAAATGGTATCTAATGGGGACAAGATAGCTGTTTGTATTAGTGGTGGTAAAGACTCAATGGTGATGGCGAAACTTTTTCAAGAGTTGAAGAAGCATGGTCAGATTGATTTTGAGTTAGTTTTTCTAGTGATGGATCCTGGGTATAATGAGATTAATAGGGAGATGGTAAATAAAAATTTAGATATTCTTGGAATAAATGCTCATGTTTTTAAAAGTGGTATTTTTGAAGTAGTTGAAGACATTGCTCATGATAATCCTTGTTATTTGTGTGCTCGTATGCGAAGGGGTGCTTTATATAGTGAAGCTCAAAAGTTAGGTTGTAATAAGATTGCTTTAGGTCATCATTTTGATGATGTTATTGAAACTATTATGTTAAATATTTTGTATGCTGGTGAATATAAAACGATGATGCCAAAGCTTAAGAGTACTAATTTTGAAAACATGGAACTAATTAGACCAATTTATTATGTTAAGGAAGATGATATTATTGAATGGTCAAAGTATTGTGATTTAAAGTTTATTAATTGTGCTTGTATTAGGACTGCTAATTTATGTGGTGTAGATGAGGGAAAGAGAAAAGAGATTAAAAAGCTTATTAAATCACTTAAGGAAGTTAATCCTAATGTTGATATTAATATACTTAGAAGTAGTGAAAATGTTAGTATAGATGCTATTATTGGATATAAGGATAGTAATGGTGAGGTTAGTTTTTTAGATAATTATGATAAAGATTGAGCCATTATATAAAGTGTGGGTTACTATATAGTTATGGGAAGATAAATATATAGGAGTGTGTAATGAAAACAAATACTGTTATTTGGAGTGCTGTCAATAATAATGATGTAGAAATCTTGCTAAATAAAGCAGATATTATCATGATTAATACAATTGCCAATATTAATAATGAATTAATTAAACTTTATTGGTCAATTGGTAAGATGATTGTAGAATATAAGAAACAGAATAATTCTAAATATGGAGATGAAGTTATAAAAACATTTTGTGAAAAACTTTATGCAAAATATGGTGCTGGTTTTAATAAGCGTAATATTTTCTATTCCACAAAATTTTATGAATTGTTTCAAAATTGGGAGCTAACTTTAGGATTAAATGAGAAAGTGAAGAATATATCAATATGCATAAGCTTTTTAGAAGTGTTACTTGGACACATTTTAGAGAATTATTAAGGCTTAATGATGTATATCAAATAAAATATTTGAATGAGATTCCTAAAGAAAAAGTCTTATTTGATATAATTAATGAGAATAAGATTATACTTTTGAAAACTGAGAGTTTAAATTTAGAGTAAAGTTTAACTTTTTATTTATGATTAATTTACTTATTATGTTGATGGTGTTATAATTTTTATAGATTGTAGAGGGATATTTATGAAGAAAACAAAAATTATATGTTCTATTGGACCATCTAGTTCAGATTATGAAGTTTTAAAGACAATGGTTAAAAAAGGAATGAATGTGGCTAGAATTAATTTTACACATGCAACTTTTGAAGAGAGAGCTCTTGTGGAAGAGGGTGTTGCAAGAGTAAATGCTGAGCTTGGAACTAATGTAGCAATTCTTTATGATACTAAAGGACCTGATTTTAGAACTGGTGTTATGGAAGAAAATGGTGTGAGACTTGAAGAAGGGGAAATCATTAGGATTGTTAAAAAAGATGTTTTAGGGACAGTAGAATCTTTTACAGTTAATTATAAGAGTGTTTTAAAAGAAATTAATATTGGTAATAATATACTTCTTGAAGATGGTCTTATGAGACTTGAAGTAATTGATAAAGAAGATGATGACCTTGTTTGTAAGATTATTGCTGGTGGTTTACTTAAAAGTAAAAAGGGGATTAATGTTCCTGGAGTGGACTTGCATATTGAGTTTTTAAGTGATGAGGATATTGCTGATATTATTTATGCTTGTGAGAAAAATGGTGACTTTTTAGCATTATCTTTTGTTAATAGTAGAGATGATGTAATAGCTGTAAGAAAGATACTGGATAGTCATAATTCTTCAATGAAAATAATAGCTAAAATAGAGAGTGGACTTGCTTTAAAGAATATTGATGAGATTATTGAATGCAGTGATGGTATCATGGTGGCAAGAGGAGATTTAGGAGTAGAGATTCCTTGTGAAGAGATTCCTTTTGTTCAAAAAGAGCTTGTTAAGAAGTGTCGTGAGTATGGTAAGAATTGTATAGTTGCTACTGAAATGATGGCAAGTATGTATACTAGCCCTCGTCCAACGAGAGCTGAAGTTACTGATATTGCTAATGCTGTTCTTGATGGTTGTGATGCAGTGATGCTTAGCGGAGAAACTACTGTTGGTAAATATCCAATAGATGCAGTTAGTTATATGACTAGAATTTGTGAGAATATTGAAGAACACCTTGATTATTCTGTTGATAGAAGAGAGCTTAATTGTGATATTACAGGAGCTGTTGCACATAGTGTTATAGATATTGCTAATACATTAAAGGCGAAGATAATAATAACTGCTACAATGAGTGGGTATACTGCTGTTAAAATTAGTAATCTTAGATCAAGTGCTATGATAGTTGCTACTTGTCCATCTGAGATGGTGGCAAGAAGTTTAATGCTTAGTTGGGGAGTATTACCAGTAGTTACAACTATTCAAGCTTCAACAGATGAAGTTATTAATGATGCTATAGAAAAAGCCAAGAGTATAGTTGCACTTGCTAAAGATGATATAGCAATAGTAACTGGTGGATTTCCTATTAATACAAGCAATACTACTAATTTAATTAAAATAGAGAAGATAAATTAATAAAAACCACTTATGTGGTTTTTTGTTTGATTTGTATTTTAAATTTTATAAATTACTAGCGTAAATTTTATATGTTCGATATGTTCAATAGTTAACTAATAAGTTATAATATAAGCAGGAACATTTTAACTGTTGGTGTCTACCAAATTCTTTACCTATTTGAGGGTAGGAAGGAGGTTTGATAATTTATGAAGAGAAGAAAATACTTCCAATTATACATTATCATTTTGTTAATATTACTATTATTAGTAATTGAAATAAAAAAATGACACCATCTTACTTTATTGTAAAATGATGTCCACCTAAATTTAGGGAGACACTAACACGAAAGAGTTAAGTGTTCCTTTTTGTTACAAATAAAGTATAACATATTTTTAGATATATGAGAATACTTTATTTAACTTTATTATATGACTTTATTGTTATTCAATACTAGTTTTTATAATGGGTTTATAATTAAACATTTTATAATCAATATCATTTATAATACTATAGATAGTATCTGTTTTTAATTCAGTTTCTAATAATTTAGAGTTCTCTTTAGTTATGTTAGTGATTAGAGGTAACTCTAATTCTTTTTTTATGCTATTAAGATATTTTTTGCCTAAGTCATTTAGTCCTAATATTCTGATATATTTTATATCTTTACTGTTTAAAGCATCAGTTTTAGTAAAGTTGCAAAGTATATGAGTAAACATTCTAGAAAGTTTATTATAAGTATATCTTTTTGTTTTAACTTCTTTAATTAATTCATCAAGAGTAGTGCAATTATTAATAAATTTTAATATTCTATTTTCAATTCCTTCATCAACTGTTTGATATTTATTGATAGAAGTTCCTTCAGTTATTATTTTATATTTTAAATATTTGAAATAGTCATTGTCATGATTAATATATTTTTCTAATATTAAGTAAGTTTCTTTTGGAACAAAATCTTTAATATTTTCTTTTTTGTTTAAACATTCTCTAATGCTTGTTGCACTACTTAGAAATCCAGTTGTTTCTTTATCATGATATTCATTAGTTCTTTTTATAGATAGAGGAGTAATACTAGCATTTTGTTTTATTATTTCTCTTATATATGAAAGACCTAATAAGTCATTAGGAGATTTTATATCGATTTGATTTAAATCTTTTAGAGCAAGGTTTAGAGCTGTTGGATAGTTGATACCAGTATCTAAATATTTTTTTATTAGAGTATCATATTCTTCATTATTAAGTTGTATATTGGCAAGTGTTATTAAATTATCAATATCATTAGATTCACTACCAAATACTAAAGTATCACATTTTAGAGCTTTTAATAATTCTATAGATCCTTTAGCAAATAGGTCAGCACTTTGAGTAGCAAATGCAAATGGTAATTCAACAACAATATCAGCACCATATTCTAAAGCTAAGCTAGCTTTATCAACTTTATTTATAATACTCATATTTCCACGTTGAAGAAAGTTACCACCTAATATTACGATAATAACAGAATTATTTTTTAATTTTTTTGTTTCCTTTAAATGATATAGATGACCATTATGAAAGGGATTATATTCACATATGATACCAGTTGCCAACATATAGATTCACTCCTTTGTCACTATTATACAATAAAATATAGTTTTAGTGGTTTTTCTTTTGTTCATATGTTACAATATGTTAGAGTGATGTGGGAATATATGATAAAGTTAGATGAATTATTAAATGGATTAGCAAATTCTATTAAAATTGATGAAGAATATTTGTTTGCTGATACTTATTTAGAAAATACAGAAATAAAAGAATTAAGTAAGATTTCAGTTAATGGAATAATATACTTAAACAGCGGTGATGAGCTATTCATTAATGTTAGTATTAATGGTGAGATGACTTTGGAAGATTCTATTAGTTTGAATCCAATTAAATGTCCATTTTCTATAGAATTTGATGATAAAGTTGATGAAAACTTAATAAAAAATGAAAATTCACTTGATATTATGGAATTTTTATGGCAAAATATTGTTTTGGAAGTTCCACTTAAAATTACTGAGGTTACTGACTATAGCAAACTCAGTGGAGATGGATGGAAGTTAATTAACGAAGAGGAATTACATAGTAATAATCCTTTTAGTGTATTATTAGATAATGAGGAGAAGGAGTGATTAGATATGGCGGTACCATTTAGAAAAGTTTCAAAAACAAGAAAAAGAATGAGAAGAAGTCATAATGCTTTAACTGCTGAAACAACAGTAACATGTTCCGAGTGTGGTGCAGTAATTAAACCACATAGAGCATGTAAAGAGTGTGGAAGTTATAAAGGTAAAAAAGTAATTGAAACTAAGGATGCTGAATAAGCATTTTTTTTGATTAATAAAAGGGTGATTAGTAGTGAGAGAAAATTATCAAAAGAAATTAGATGAAATAATAGAAAAGGAAGCTAAAAATGATAGAGTGCCAACTTTACTTCTTCATGCTTGTTGTGCACCTTGTTCTAGTTATGTGCTTGAATATTTATCTAAATATTTTTTAATAACTATTTTATATTATAATCCTAATATAAATGATATAGATGAGTATAATAGAAGACTTGAAGAAGAAAAAAGACTGATTAGTGAACTAAAAACTGTTAATTCTGTTTCATTAATTGAAGGTGTTTATGATAATGATATTTTTAATAATTTGATTAAAGGTCATGAAGAAGATAGAGAAGGAACAAATAGATGTTTTATTTGTTATTATATGAGACTTGATGAGACGGCTAAGATTGCAAAAGAGAAGGAATTTGATTATTTTACTACTACTTTATCAATAAGTCCTCATAAGAATTCTACTAAACTTAATGAGATAGGGGTATCTTTAGAAGAAAAATATAACACTAGTTATTTATATGCAGATTTTAAGAAGAAAGATGGATATAAAAGAAGTATTGAATTATCAAAAGAGTTAAATTTATATAGACAAGATTACTGTGGATGTATTTATTCTTTAAATAATAGGTAGAAAATATTTTTGATATATGTTATTATTTTTATAGTAGTGAGGTGGAAGTATGCATATAGATTTAATTATAGTAATATTACTTTTAATAATGGTTGTTTTCTATTTTAGAAGATGGTCTAATTTTGTTTATGCAGTAGCAATAATAGATATATTTTTAAGAATATTGGCATTTATTAGGGATAATGTTCCTGTTCCAGAACTTAAAAGACTTTTAGCAAAATACTTTTCATCGAGTGTACCACATATATTTGATAAGTATACGAATGGGATATTGTTTGTAATATTAATGTGGATATTAGTGATTATTTATATATGTTTCTTATTCTATGTATTTAGAACATTCTTAAAGAAAAGGAAATAAAACTATTGTAAATATGCACTATTTGTAATATAATCTTTTTAACAACAAGTGGGCACTCCCACTTTTTATATTGAAAGGTGTAAAATGGAAGATAAGATAAAAGAGTTATTGGCATTAAAAGTAGAGAATTATGGAGTAGTTATTGATTCTATTGAATATGAAAAGGGTAGTAATAATTTCCTTCATGTAGTATTAGATAGGGAAGAGATAATACCACTTGATTTAGTGGTGGAAGTGACAAAAGCTATTAATCCTATATTAGATGATAATGATTTAATTAAAGATGACTATATATTAGATGTTTATGCTAAATCAAAAGGAGATGTTAAATAATGAATGGTCAAGAGTTTATTACAGCAGTTGATTTAATTGTTAAAGAAAAAGGAATTGAGAGAGAGGTAGTTTTTGAAGCTATGGAGTTAGCTCTTGCTACTGCTTATAAGAAGAATTTTAATTCACTTACAAATTCAAAAATACTTATAGATAGAAGAAGTGGTGATATAAAAGTTTATTCTTTTATTACTGTTGTTCCTGATGATATTCTAGAAGAAGAATTTGATGAAGAAGTACAAATTACTTTAACTGAGGCTAGAAAGATTAATAAAACTTTAAATGTTGATGATACTATTGATACAGAGATTACACCACATGATTTTGGAAGAGTTGCTGCAGCTACTGCTAAACAAGTTATTGTTCAAAAGATTAGAGAGGCAGAGAGAGCATCAATTGTTGATCAATTTGGTGATAAACAAGATGAGTTGTTAATAGGTTCTGTTTCTTTAGAAGATGTTGATAATTACTTTATTGATTTAGGTAGAAGTAATGGAATACTTCCTAAAAAAGAGTGTATACCTGGTGAAAAGATTGAAATGGGTAAACAAGTTAAAGTTTATGTTAGTAAGGTTGATAATTCAGGTAAAGGTTTATTTATTTTACTATCTAGAAATCATTATGGATTTTTAAAGAGATTATTTGAAGTTGAGATACCTGAGCTTAGTGATGGTTCAGTACTTGTATATAGTGTTGCAAGAGATGCTGGAAATAGAAGTAAGATTGCAGTTTACTCTGAAAAATCTAATATAGATCCAATTGGAGCTTGTATTGGTGAAAAAGGTAGAAGAATTAGTAATATAATTAATGAACTTGGTGGGGAAAAGATTGATGTTGTTAAATATGATAAAGATCCATCTGTGTTTATTGCTAATGCTTTAGCACCTGCTAAGAACTTACATGTAATTATTACAGACCCTAAAAAACAAGAATGTATAGTTGTAGCAGATGATGATAACTTCTCACTTGCTATAGGTAAGAAGGGTCAGAATGCAAGACTTGCTAGTAAACTTACACATTATAAGATAGATATTAAGAATAAAGCACAAGCTAGTGAAATTGGTATAAACTTTAAAGATTAGGAAGTGGTACTATGAAATTAAAAAAGATTCCAATGCGTACATGTGCAATATCAATGGAAAAGTATCCTAAGAATGAACTTATACGTATTGTTAGAACTCCTGAAGGAGTAGTTGAACTTGACTTAACTGGTAAAAAGAATGGACATGGTGTTTATATCAAGAGAGATTTAGACATAATAAAGAAAGCAGAGAAGACTAAAAAGTTGGAACGCAGTTTAGAATGTGAAATACCTCTTGTTATATATGAAGAATTAGTTAATATAATTAATAAGGAAAGTTAGGTGGTAAAATGAAGAGTAAAAGTGAAAAGATTGAAGCTACAGTAACTGAACAACATAGGAGAATAAGCTGGGATGAGTATTTTATGAAAGTGTGTGATGCAGTTTCAGAGCGTGCTACTTGTGATAGAGGGCGTTCTGGTTGTGTTATTGCAAAAGATAATCAATTACTTGTAACTGGTTATGTTGGTTCGCCTACAGGTCTTCCGCATTGTGATGAAGATGGTCATCAGTTTAAACAAATGATTCATGAAGATGGTCATACAACAACTCATTGTGTTCGTACAGTTCATGCTGAACAAAATGCTATTTGTCAGGCAGCTAAACGTGGAGTATCAATTGAGGGTGCAACTCTTTATTGTCGTATGACTCCATGCCGTACTTGTGCTATGCTACTTATAAACTGTGGCATTGCTCGTGTAGTTTGTCAACGCAAATACCATGCTGGAGCAGAATCTGAGGAGATGTTTGCTAAAGTAGGTATAAAGTTAGAGTTTGTTTATGATGAAGAACAACAGTATGAGAAAAAATAAATGATTATAAGTTTAAAGACTAAAGAAAGAAGGTGATTATCCATGATGAGTATATTTGAATATGCAGGTGATATTAATAAGTCTGTTGAAGAAATTATGGATTTATGTAAAAAACTTAATATTAAATATGTGGATAGTGATAGTGAGCTTACTGAAGATGACATTATTCTTTTAGATAATGAAGTTCAGGGAAGTAAAGACGAAGAATCTGATATAGACAGTGAGATTTTAGAAGAATATCTTGAAGCTGATCAGATGGATGAGAAAATAGAAAAGATTCTTGAAAGTAAGAAAATTGATATTGATCAAAATACCAAGAAAGAAAAACTTAAATCTAAAGTTGAAAAAGCTGAGATCAATAAAGCTAAATTTCAACTTGATAGAAAAGAAATGTATAAAAGTAAAGATAAATTAATGTCTAATGTAGAAGAAACTGAAGCTAATATTGTTTTATATAAAGAAGATATGACAGTAACAGAACTTGCTACAGTTTTAGAAATTAATGCGACTGAAATCATAAAGAAGTTAATGAAACTTGGTATTATGGCAAATATTAATTATTCACTTACTTTTGAAATTTGTGAGCTTATTGTAATTGATTATGATAAAGAACTTAAGAAAGCTGAAACAAGAGATATAAGTAATTTTGAAAATTATGAGATAAGTGAAAAAGAAGAGAATCTTACTAACCGTCCTCCAGTAGTTACTATTATGGGACATGTTGATCATGGCAAAACTTCTTTACTTGATGCTATTAGAGAAACTGATGTTGTAAGTGGTGAAGCTGGAGGTATTACTCAAGCTATTGGTGCTTATCAAGTTGAACGCAATGGTAAGAAGATAACATTTATTGATACACCTGGTCATGAAGCTTTTACAGAAATGAGAGCTCGTGGTGCTAGTGTTACGGATGTAGTTATTATAATAGTTGCTGCTGATGATGGTGTTATGCCACAAACTAAAGAAGCAATTGATCATGCTAAAGCTGCTGGTGTCCCTATAATTGTTGCTATTAATAAAATAGATAAGCCAGGAGCAAATATCGAAAAGTTGATGACTGAATTAGCACAAAATGGTCTTAATCCAGAAGAATGGGGTGGAGATACAATTGTTAATAAGATTTCAGCTAAAACTCATGAAGGTATTGATGAACTTTTAGAAAGTATTGTTTTAGTTAGTGAGATGTCAGAACTTAAAGCTAATCCTTCTAGATATGCAATAGGTACTGTTATTGAATCAAGACAAGATACAAAAGTAGGTACTATTACTTCTGTTTTAGTACAAAATGGAACACTTCGTTTGGGTGACCCTATTGTTGTAGGAGATTTCCATGGTAAGGTAAGAACTTTAAAGAATGATAAAGGATTAGATATTACAGAAGCATTACCATCTACACCTGTTGAGATAACTGGACTTGCTGAAACTCCTTCTGCAGGAGACAGATTTATGTCTTTTGAAACTCTTGATCAAGCTAAGAATATTGCTGCTCAAAGAAAGAATCGTAATAAAATAAAAGATACTAATAAGACAGGTATGTCACTTGAAGATTTATTTGGAGCGATTAAAGAAGGTATAAAAGAAATTAATGTTGTTTTGAAAGCAGATGTTAATGGAAGTTTAGAAGCAATAAAACAAAGTTTAGGTAAAATAGAAATTGAAGATGTTAGGGTAAAAGTTATTCGTGGCGGTGTTGGTGCTATTACTGAAAGTGATGTAGTACTTGCTCATGCTTCTAATGCTATTGTTATTGGATTTAGTGTTAGACCATCTAGTCAAATAACTGATTTAGCTAAGGAATATGGTGTTGAAGTAAGACTTTATGATATTATATATAAGATGATTGAAGATATAGAGTCATCTATGAAGGGAATGCTAGAACCGATATATGAAGAGCATGTTATAGGTTCAGCAGAAGTTAGAAAGTTATTCCATTTTTCTAAAATAGGTAATATTTTGGGAAGTCATGTAATAAGTGGAACGATTAAAACAGGACTGGATGCTCGTGTAATAAGAGATGGAGCAGTTGTTACAACAGTTAAAATAAAATCAATTCAAAGAGAGAAAGATCAAGCTAAAGAGGTTTCAAAAGGATTTGATTGTGGAATAACTTTAGAGAATTTCCAAGATGTTAAAGAATTAGATGTTATTGAAGTATTTGAGCTTAAAGAGATAAAGAGATAATTTTATTTCTTTTTTCAAAAGTAATGGAGGTATTTTATGAATGTTAAATTAGATCGTTATAGTAGTAGTTTTGTTAAAGAGATAAGTTATATATTACAAAACGAGATTAAAGATAGTAATATAAATTTTGTTACTATTACAGGTTGTTCTATCTCAAGTGATTTAAGTTTTGCTAAAGTATTTTTTACAGTATTAGATGATTCTAAAAAGATGGAGACATTGAAAGCTCTTAATAAGGCGGCATCATTTATTAGAGGTGAATTAAGTGAGCGAGTTGATATAAGACATACTCCTGAACTAAAATTTATTTATGATAATTCAGTTGCATATGGACAGAGAATTGAAAGTATTATTGAGGAGCTTCATGAGAAAGATAATTAATTAAATTTGAATTTTTTATTAGTTAGTGTTATAATTAGATTGTCTAGAAGAAGCGGTTATGCTTATATAAAACCGACTAAGTAACGATAAGGGAGAACGGATCAATATCAGTGTGAATGCCTAGTTTTAATTAGGAATCCTAAAGATATAGTATGTTCACCCACCTGCAATTGCGGGTTTTATCGGGGCAGACCCTCTTCTGGATATTTTTTTGTGCGAGGATGTATTTATGTTTAAAAGATTAGAATTAATAATTGGTAATGAAAAGTTAGAAACTATTAAGAGCAAAACAGTTTTAATCATTGGCATTGGTGGTGTTGGTGGAGCAGCTGTTGAAGCTTTAATTAGAAGTGGGATTCATAATATTATTTTAGTTGATTTTGACATTGTAGAAGAGAGTAATTTAAATAGGCAGAGAATAGCAATGAACTCTACAATTGGAATGAAAAAAGTAGAGGCAATGAAGAATATTATTCTGGATATTAATGAATGTTGTAATGTAGTAGCTAATGATTTACTTGTTGATGAAAATAGTATAGATAGTTTATTTAAGGAAAATATAGATTATGTTATTGATGCTTGTGATGATGTTAAGGCGAAGAAAGCAATTATTAATGAGTGCTTAAAAAGAAAGATTAAGTTTATTTCTTCAATGGGAACTGGTAATAAGCTTGATCCTTCACTTTTAGAAATAGTAGATATAAGAAAAACTTCTAATGACCCACTTGCTAGAATATTTAGAAAATGGGTTAAGGATAGTAAAATAAAAGAGAAGATAATGGTTTTATCTTCTAGAGAAGTTCCAGTAAAGACTGGTAATGTGGTTGGTTCAACTAGTTTTGTTCCAAATAGTGCTGGACTACTTATAGCAAGTTATGTTATAAGAGATATCATTAAATAAAATTTAAATATTCAGGGGGATGTTATGGGAATTATATATTTGTCTGGTGTAGGTACAGATATTGAAAAGCAGGTTAGTGAAGTTCAATATATTGGTGTGGCAACTGGTATGGAAATTAAAAACCTTAATTATAATGATTATATTGATAGTGGACTTTCTTTTTCTGAAGTGAAGAAAAGAGTAGAGGAAGACTACTATAGGTTAAATAAAAATGGTGAGCATATTGTTGCTGGTTTTTCTCTTGGTGGAAGCATTGCAATAGGTCTTAGCTCGTTAATAGCACCAAAAGCTTGTGTGGCTTTAGCACCATTAATTATTCCAGCTAAACCTTCTTTTGAAAGCGATGAGTATAGAACAGCTGTAATGAAGTTTGTTAATAATTCACTTGCTTTAAAAAGGCTTTATTTTGGACTAAGATATGGATTTGAAGCATTACATAAAGCTGAAGATATTTCTTCTCCAACTTTAATTATTCAAGGTGAGGATGATAACAGAGTTAATCCTAGTGGTGCAGCAATAGTTTATGATAAAGTTGCAGGCAATCTTGGTAGTAGTTATATTAGAATAGGTGGAGTTGGTCATAATATCTTTTCTAATGAGAACTATAGAAATGAGGTATTGCCGCTAGTTGGTGATTATTGTAAAAAATTAAAATAAGTCATAAAAAAAGGAATGTGCATTTATTACATATTCCTTTTAAATTTGTCTATAGAGTCCTACAGCTTTACCAAGTATTGTTATATTATCAAATATTAATGGTTCCATAGTATCATTTTCAGGTTGTAATCTGATGTGATTTTTTTCTTTATAAAAAGTTTTTAATGTTACTTCATTTTCACTAGTCATAGCAGCAATTACTTCACCATTATTAGCATTATTAACTTTTTCGATAATTACAACATCTTTATCATGAATCCCTTTATTAATCATTGATTCTCCTCTTACTAATAAGGCGAACACTTCCTTACCTTTTGATAAAAGGCTGCTTGGAACTGAAAAGTATTCATTAGGATTTTCAATTGCTTCAATTGGACTACCAGCTGTGATAGTACCAACTAAAGGTATTGTTGCAATACCACTTTCATTAGGTTTATATTCATTTTCAACAAGTAGCTCCATAGCTCTATTTTTAGATTCATTTTTTCTTATGTATCCTTTATCTTCAAGTCTGTTTAAATGAAAATGGGTTGTAGCAGGAGAACTTAAACTTAGCTCCTTACCAATTTCTCTTACTGTTGGCGGATAGCCGTGATTTGCTATAAATTTTTTAAGTACATCTAATATGTCATTTTGTCTTTTTGTGAGTTTTTCCATATAGTATCACCTCTTATTAAGAAATATAGCATAGATTGTAGGAAAAGTCAAACAAACGTTTAAAAATGATTGTGGGAATTATGGATGGTCATGTGGAAAGCAAACAAGAACATGCGATTGTTCAACTATGGATGTGATACTTATAGCAATAGCTATGGATTATAATAGTATTTTATTAGTTAAAAATTCCTAGGAAGTTTTCTAGGTCTTTTTTTTTTACTTATATAAAGTGACAAGTTATCTATTTGGTTGTATAATTTAATTATTAAGGTAAGGTGATTTGTATGAAAAAGAATCTTAAAATAGTATTATGTGTTATTATTTTCTTACAGGTATTAGTTTTTGTATTTGGTTTTATAGACTATATAAGATTTACTGATAGTAAGGAGCCTATATTTTGTTTTAAAAGAGCAATCTATGATTATGATGATGGTAGTGTAAAAGAAAATGTTTGTTTTGGATATAAGATATATACTTATGACAGAAAATTGATTCAAAAAATAACTTTTGTACCTATTTGGCAAAAGATGGATGAATAATAATTTAGTATAGTGGGTGGTTTTATGTTGTATTTAGAAGAATATCTTAAATATCTTGAGGTGCAAAAGAATTATTCTTTATTTACTGTATCAGGATATAGAGATGATATTGTTGAATATTTGGAATTTGTTGAAGGAGAAGCTCTTTCTTTTTTAGATGTTAAGTATGATGATATTAGGTTTTTCTTAATGCATTTAAATGATAAAAAGAATAGTAATTCTACTGTGGCTAGAAAAATTAGTTCAATAAGAGGCTTTTATAAATATTTACAAAACAATGAATATGTAAGTAATAATCCTTTTGGACTTATAAAACTTCCTAAGAAGGAGAAGAAGCTACCTAGATTTTTTCAATATAATGAGTTAGAACAATTATTTGAAGTTCCTGATATTAATACTCCTATTGGGCAGAGAGATTTGCTTATACTAGAACTTTTATATTCTTCTGGCATTAGAGTCAGTGAGCTTGTTTCTATTAAGATTAAAGATATTAGTAGTGATACTTTTAAAGTGCTTGGTAAAGGTAATAAGGAACGTATTGCTAATATTGGTAGTTATGCTAGGAATGCTCTTGATAATTATTTAGAAGATGGTTATATTAAACTTAATAAAAAGGGAAGAGATTATTTATTTTTAAACAATAATGGTGAAGTACTTACTACTAGAGGAGTCCGTTATATACTTGATAAAATAATAGAGAAAACTACTATTAATAAAAAGATATCACCTCATATGATAAGGCATTCTTTTGCTACTCATTTACTTAATGAAGGTTGTGATATACTATCAGTACAAGAACTTTTGGGTCATGAGAGTCTTACCACAACTGCAATTTACACACATGTTACTACAGAAAGACTTAAAGAGGTTTATTTTAAAACTCATCCAAGAGCATATAAAGGAGAGAAGTAAAATGGCAAAATTATATTTTAAATACGGAGCAATGAATAGTGGTAAATCAACACTTATTATACAAGCAGCTCATAACTATGAAGAGAATGGTATGAAGGTTGCTTTATTTAAACCTAAGAGAGATACAAAAGGAGAAGACATGATTGTTTCTCGTATTGGAGTATCTAGAATGGTTGATGGACTTATCTCAGAAGAAGAAAATATATTTCAATTAGTTAAAAAGAAATATAAAGATGCAACTTGTGTTTTAATTGATGAGGCAAATTTCTTGAAGAAAGAGCAAATTGACCAATTAATGAAAATTACTAATGAACTGAATATTGCTGTTATTTGTTATGGCATTAGAACAGACTTTTTAACAAATGGATTCCCTGGGTCAACCCGTTTGTTAGAGATAGCACATGTATTAGATGAGATTAAGACGATGTGCAGATGTGGTAGAAAAGCAACTTATAATGCTAGATATGTTGGTGATAAAATAGTTACGCATGGTGACCAAATTGCTATTGATGGAGTGGATGGAATTAGATATATTTCACTTTGTAGTAAATGTTATGAATATGAAATAGATAAGGAGAAAAATTCAAAATAAAACAAGATTGGGTATTTAAGTTCATTCTTCACTTTTAGGTTGTTTTTTCGCATTTTTAGTTGTATAATATGTGACTACATAAAAGGAGTGAAGTATATGAAAGAATTAAATGGTTCAAGGTCGCAAAAAACAAATGGAATTGAATCTAATGATATAATGGCAAAAGTTAATGGTAATTTACAAAGTCTTATAGGTTGCTCTACAATGATTCCTTATGCTGCTTTGTCAACATTAATATTTGCTGGTAATAGTTTTAATACTGATATTCCTTTAAAGACTTGTGGACTAGCTATATCTGTTGGGGGAACTATTTTAGCACATAAAAAGATAAAAAAAGCAAATGCTAATTTAAAGAAAGACTACAGTGATTTGGGACCAACTCGTAAAGGGATAAAAAATCTTAATGCTGATTTGAGTAAGATTACTTGGATGATGCCTATAGTGTCACCAGTTACTTTTTTAACTGCAATAGGTATATGTTCAACTGTAATAAATCCAGATTTAAAAGGTGTTTTAAATAGTGTTGCTATGACAGGAGTATCTTTTGTTGCATTATGTGGATTGGGTAGAGTTTCAGTTAATATTGAAAATAATTTTCTAAATGTGATTGCTGATAGAGGAGCGAAAAGTAAATAGACAGTTTTAAGATTGACAAACAAATTATCCGTTTGTCTTTTTTTTACTTACATTTTGCTAAAATCTTCTTGCCACGCATAGTATTATTAGGTATAATTGTATTTGCGAGTACGTGAAAGGAAGATGAATTAATGAAGTATGTGTACGCCTTTAAAGAAGGTAAAAAAGAAATGAAAAACTTACTTGGGGGAAAAGGAGCTAACCTTGCAGAAATGACAGGAATTGGACTGCCTGTACCTAGAGGTTTTACAGTTACTACTGAAGCTTGTATCAAGTATTATGATGATGGAGAGAAAATCGTTGATGAAATTGAAAAAGAGATTTTTGAAAAATTAGCAGAACTTGAAGAGACTAGTGGTAAAAAAATGGGAGACATGGAGAATCCACTTTTAGTATCTGTTCGTAGTGGTGCTAGAGCTAGTATGCCAGGTATGATGGATACAGTACTTAATCTTGGACTTAATGATGTTGTTGCTGAAGGATTTGCTAAAGCTACTAACAATCCTAGATTTGTATATGATAGTTATAGAAGATTTATTCAAATGTTTAGTGATGTTGTTATGGGATTTCCTAAATCATCATTTGAAAGACTATTCGATAAGATTAAAGAAGAAAAAGGTATTGAAGTTGATACTGAGTTGACAGCTGAAGATTTAATGGAAGTTGTTAAAATATATAAAGAAGAATATAAGAAACATGCAGGAACTGATTTTCCACAAGAAGCTAGAGTGCAATTAATAGAAGCTATTAAAGCAGTATTTAGAAGTTGGAATAATGATCGTGCAATTACTTATAGAAGACTTAATGATATTCCAGGTGATTGGGGAACTGCAGTAAATATTCAAGAAATGGTTTATGGTAACAGAGGGGACGATTGTGGAACTGGTGTTGCGTTTACTAGAAATCCATCTACTGGAGAAAATAAACTTTATGGAGAATACTTAATGAATGCACAAGGTGAAGATGTTGTTGCTGGAATTAGAACTCCTCAAACTATTGATACTTTAAAAGAAGTAATGCCTGAATGTTATGATGAATTTGTTAAAATTTGTGATATTCTTGAAAATCATTATAAAGATATGCAAGATATGGAATTTACTATTGAAAGTGGTAAATTGTTCATGCTTCAAACTAGAAATGGTAAGAGAACTGCAGCAGCAGCTTTAAGAATTGCTGTTGAATTAGTTAAAGAAGGTATGATTACAGAAGAAGAAGCAATAATGAAAGTTGAACCAAGACAGCTAGATCAACTATTACATCCTAACTTTGACTCTGCTAGTTTGAAAGCTGCAGAAGTGCTTGCTAAAGGTTTAGCAGCATCTCCAGGTGCAGCTACTGGTAAAATTTATTTTACAGCAGAAGATGTTATGGAAGCTCATAAGAATGGTGAAAAAGATATTCTATTAGTAAGACTTGAAACTTCACCTGAAGATATTGAAGGAATGGTAATTGCTCATGGTATCTTAACACTTCGTGGAGGAATGACTAGTCATGCTGCTGTTGTTGCACGTGGTATGGGTACTTGCTGTGTATCTGGTTGTGGTGAACTTAAGATTAATGAAGAATCTAAAGTTCTTACAACAAAAGATGGTAAAGAGTTCCATGAAGGTGATTGGATGAGTTTAGATGGGTCAACAGGTAGTGTTTATGGTGAACAAATTAAGACTGTTGAACCTGAAATTAGTGGAGATTTTGAAATATTTATGGCATGGGCTGATAAAGCACGTACATTAAAAGTTAGAACAAATGCTGATTCACCAAAAGATGCTATGCAAGCAAGAAAATATGGTGCAGAAGGTATTGGACTTTGTAGAACAGAGCATATGTTCTTTGAAGAAGATAGAATATTTAACTTCAGAAGAATGATTACTGCTGAGTCTGTTGAGCAAAGAGAAGAAGCATTAGAGAAGATTCTTCCATATCAAAGAGATGACTTTGAAGGATTATTTAGAACAATGGAAGGTTATGGAGTTACAATTAGATTCCTAGATCCACCACTTCATGAGTTCTTACCTCATACTGATGAAGAGATTAAGCCTCTTGCTGATAGTTTAGGAATGACTTTTGAAGCATTAAAAGAAAGAGTTGAATCATTAAAAGAGTTTAATCCAATGATGGGACATAGAGGATGTAGATTAGCAGTATCTTATCCAGAAATTGCTAAAATGCAAACTAGAGCTGTTATTGAAGCAGCATTAAAAGTTAAGAAAGATGGAATAGAAGTTGTTCCTGAAATCATGATTCCACTTGTTGGAGATTTGAAAGAGCTTAAATATGTTAAAGCTATAGTTGTTGAAACAGCAGATGCTATTATTAAAGAATCTGGTATTGAATTAAAATATATGGTTGGTACTATGATTGAAATACCTAGAGCATGTTTAATTGCTGATAAGATAGCTCTTGAGGCTGAATTCTTCTCATTTGGGACAAATGATTTAACACAAATGACTTATGGATTCTCAAGAGATGATGCTGGTAAGTTCTTAGATGATTATTACAAGAAGAGTATTTTTGAATCTGATCCATTTGCTAAAGTAGACCAAGAGGGTGTAGGAGAGTTAATGAGACTTGCTGCAACTAAAGGTAGAGAAGCTAGAAAAGACATTAAACTTGGAATTTGTGGTGAACATGGTGGAGAACCAAGTAGTGTTGAGTTCTGTCATAAGTTAGGACTTAGCTATGTATCTTGTAGTCCATTTAGAGTACCTATAGCAAGATTAGCAGCAGCACAAGCATCAGTTAAAGAATCCTAAGAAAATAAATAGTGACTTATATTCTTTTTAACACATATAATTATTACAAAAGATGGAGTTAAAAGGTTTGAAGATAAACATCAAAATATTGGAAACTTGAGAAAAATAAGACCAATCATAATTGATATTTATATCTAAATTAGACTAAGATGACAAATTGTTGTATATCTTAGTCTTTTTCTATGATGTGTGTCAAATAAAAATATGTTATACTTAGGAGGTAAAAATAAAAATATTTAATTATAAATAAAAGTTATTACTATTTTACCTGCTATATTTCATTTGCTGAATAAAATAGGTGCGTTTAAATTTTTTAAGTATTTAGTGAGATAAATAGGAGAATGCGATATGAATAATTCAAAAGAATTTAAAAAAGATAAAGAAGCCGAAGAAGAAGTTGCTGATTTTCTTGATAAATATTTTTATAATAAATATTTTAATGATGAAGTAAAAAGATGTAATGATGATAAATTACAAAATGAAGGTGTTGATGTTTTTGTTGATGACGGAATGGTTATTGATGAGAAAGCTGCCATTCATTATTATAAAGAAGATATTAATGAGGCGTCTATGCCGACATTTATTCTAGAACTGTATTTTGAAAAAAATGGAATACCAATGGATGGATGGCTTTATGGAGATAAGTATAAACAAACAACACATTATTTAATTATGTGGTTATGGGTTAAAAATAAAAAAGTAACATGTGAAAATATTATGAAAATAGAAGCAGTTCTAGTCAAAAAAAAGGACATTATTACACTTTTAGATAATCTAGGTTTTCCAAAAGAAAGATTAAAACAAATAGTATCTGATGTATTAAATAATGGTAATTTTGAAATACCAGAATTTAAAAATTTAAAATTGAAGCCATTTGAAGTAAAACAATCTACTAATTTACCAGAAAAACCAATTAATCTAGTTGTTAAAAGAATAGTATATGAGAAGGTTTGTGAAAAGATTTTTACAATAACTCCCAAAGAAGTGATTTGCAAATGTGTAACTCCAATAGTAAATAAAAATTATTGGTATTCTGGTTGGAACAAATTATAATTTAAATAAAAGTTTAAGTTAAAATTAACTTGAATTTTTTTCTTTTTATTGGTACGATAATTAGCTGATAAGTGGTGATGATATGCTAATGATGATTGATAGAAAAGAAGGTTTGTCTGCTAAGGAGTATGGGAAGTTTTGTGATGATTTACTTTATAGATTAACTGGTAAGTATCAGCCATCATGGGTTTTACAAGACTCTTTAGTAATGGGTTGTTATCTAAATCAATTTTTTATTAATATACTTAATACAGAACCTATGCAAAATAGTCGTGGCAAAGTTCAGACTGCTTATGCGTATAAACAAAATCCTAGAATGGAATATTGTTCAAGATATGATCATATGATTCATGCATTTATATTAGGACTTGCTTTTTTAATGATGCAAGAGAAAAAAGGCGTAATTATTGATGATAAAACAAAGATATCCTTTTTAGTATTTTTACTTACGCATGATATTGGTCATGGACCTTTCTCACATCCATTTGAAGTAATGGTTGATGGTTATAAAGGAATGCATGAAGATATCGGAAGAAGGACTATACTTGAAAATAAAAGTGTTAGAGAAGCAATAGATAAAATATATCCAGGACTTGCCCAAGATGTGGTTGACTTTAAGAAAAATGATAAATATGGGCTCTCTTCTTTGTTAGAGGGAATATTTGATTTTGATAGAGCGGCATTTATGATTGATGATACATTTGAATGTGACTTATTACTTCATCCTAATAAAAGTGTTTATATAGTTGAAGACTTAAAGAGAAGTATTTATAATATAATGAATAATATTGTACTTAATGATGGTAATGTTTATTATGATGATAAATGTCTTAGAGATATAGAATTCTTTTTAAAAACAAGAAAAGAAAATTATGAAGCATTATATTGTTCTCCTGATAGGATATTATATGATGAAATACTTACTAGAATTGGAAATAGGGTGTTAGAACTTAAGCTAGATGAGATGAAGTATTCACTTGATGATAAGAATGCCTTATATTATGATAAGATAATTCAGTTTACAAGGTTTATTAGAGAAATGAAATCTAAGCATAAAGATATTGATTTGGATATGTATCATTCTTTTCAAGATTCTGATTTTAACAATATTTTCTTTTTACTTCAGTTGGTTGATGATTATGAGCTTAGTGAGTATTGCCATTTATGTGTTTCAGAAATTGAAGAGATGATTAATGATTATAGGGTGATTGAATTTGCAACTGAAGAAGAGATGAGAGAGTTTAAAGCTAGTAATCCAGATTCTTTTGTTGTTAAGAGTAAAGTAAAAGTATACGAATCAAATGATGAAGAAAATATTAGATTTTTAATGGAAGATGGGTCGGTAGTTGATTTGAAAGACCATCCTGATAGGAAGCTTGATATTGAAACTTCATTTAATTATTATGGTTTTACAAGAGAAAAGAAAATAGATTTAAATGATGAGGATTATAAAGAATTTTTTGGAATAATGGAGAGTACTATTAAATCAGAACTTGATATTTCTGATAATATGTATCCTAATATTGATGGGGAACTTCTTTTGGGTATTCATAATAAAATGATGGAGATAAGGGAATTTTTACATAATGGTGGAAGCATTAGCGAATATATGGCTTATTCTGGAGATGCCTTAAGAGATGTAGCAGTAATTCTTCTAAGTGGGACATATACTAAGAAGCTTAAGACCTGTGCTCAGCTTTTATTAGTACCACAAGGAGAACTTGGAAGTGTGATTCAAAAGATTGATTATGATTCTATGGATAAGAGAAGAGAAGCAATTAAGGATTTTGAGCGAATAGTTATAAATGATGAACCTGATGAATGTGAAAATAATTATAATGCTAATTATATAGTTAGGAATACATTGTTTTGTAATGATGAAAACAGTTCTTTAATAGTTTATAAACCATTATTAAATAAAATTAGTAATTATTCAGATGAAGCTAGAGAAGATGCTAGAAGATTGTTTGGATTAGATGAAACAACAGTGAAATCGCAGTTTTTGAGTAAAAGAAGTAATATATCATAAAAGTTATGTTATAAAATTGGCATAAAATATGGGAATTCATAAATAAGTCTTTTATTCCTCATTCTTCTTTGATATAATTTATCTAGGGTGAAGATTAAATGAAAATATTATGTGTTGGGCAGGCTGCCTATGACATAACATTGCCTATCGATCACTATCCCGTAGAGAATAAAAAGATAAAAGTTGGTCAGAGAATAGAATGTGGTGGGGGAAGTGCATCTATTTGTGCTTATATGCTAGCTAAGTGGGGTATGGAAGTATCTTTTGCTAGTGTTGTAGGTAATGATTATTACGGTGATATTATTAAGAGCGAAATGCAAGGTGTTAATGTCAATTTAGATTATTTACAGACTATGAATAATGTTGGGACAGCAGTAAGCTTTATTATTGCTAATACTAGTAATGGTAGTAGGACAATATTAAAAGATAGAGCATCAGACCTTAAAATGTATAGCCAAGAGATAGGTGAAGATTTTGATGTAATCTTACTTGATGGTTATGAGAAAAATACTGCTATAGCAGCAATGAAAAGAAATCCTGGAGCAATTAAGATAATTGATGCAGGTAAAGCTAATGATATAACTATAGAACTTTCTCATTTAGTAGATTATATAGTTTGTTCAAATGATTTTGCACAAGAATATACTAAAATGAAGATGGATTATGATGATATTGAAAGTATTCAAAAAGTATACGATAAGATGAAAGAAGACTTTAGTGCTAATCTTATCATAACACTAGAAGATAGAGGAAGTTTTACTTATGTAGATGATTATATGATAATTCCTTCTATAAAAGTAGTGACTGTTGATTCTACTTGTGCTGGTGATATATATCATGGAGCGTTTACATACTTTATAAGTAATGGTTATGATTTAGTAGAAACGATAAAGTTATCAAATATAACTGGTGCTTTATCAGTTGAGAGAGTTGGAGGAAGAAATTCTATTCCAGAGTTAGAAGAGGTAATGAATAAATACGATGAAGATGTTATATAGAAGTACTATGCCAAGACTTGACCTTCATGGTGAAGATAGAGTTTCAGCAGCGATTGCTTTAAAAGAGTTTTTAAATGATAATTATAAACTTAGAAATAAGGAACTAGCTGTAATTCATGGTATAGGTAGTGGAATATTGAGGAGAGTTGTTCAAGATATTCTAAAAAAAGATAACAGAGTTATTGAATATGGTATAGATTACTTTAATATTGGTTGTACACTTATTAAAATGGTTGAAAAGGAAAAATAAGTGTTATACATATATATAAGACATAGCAGTAAGGGGGAACTAATATGTATGTTGAAGTTGAAGAAGAAAAAAAGGGATTTCCATTAAGAGATTTTTTAATAAAGCTCTTATTGATAATAATATTTGTTGTTTTACTTGTTTTGTTTTTACCAATTCCTAAATTGGGTGGTATAACAGATAAAGTATTTAATGCAAATGTTCAGACTGTTAAAGATGCAGCAGGTTCGTATTTTACGACTGAAAGATTGCCTAAAAAAATAGGTGATAGTTTAACTTTGACATTGCAAGAGATGGTTGAGTTGCATCTTATTTTGCCATTTACTGATAAGGATGGTAATGCTTGTAGTATGGAGAGTTCTTATGTAGAACTTAAGAAGCTTGAGAATGAGTATGAGATGAAAGTTCATTTAAAATGCAATGATGAAGAAAATTATGTTATAACAAAAATGGGTTGTTATGATTATTGTGAAGGAAGTATTTGTGAAGAGAAGAAGTGTCCTGAATGTCCAACATGTAAGGAATGTCCTACATGTCCAGAGTGTCCAAAAGATGATGAACCTTCGACACCTACATTACCTGTGACACCAACACCTCCTACAAATCCAACTAATCCAACACTTCCATTTAAACCAGGTGATACACCACCTCCAGAAGAAACAGAAAAGCCGCCTGTGACTCCGCCAGTAAAGCCAAGTCCACAGCCAACACCGCCACCAACTAAACCAAACCCACCAGCACCAGATTATGGTAATCCATCATGTACTTTACAGATTACATATGGAACAAAGGGTGAGAATGATTGGTATAGGTCTAATGTTACAGTTTCATTTGCTAGTAAATCAGCATCTAAGAATGCAACTATAACTGGGTATGGTATTGGAACAAGTTTCAATTATAATGGTAATAGTAGTTATACAGTTACTAGTAATGGAGTATATACAATATATGGTTATGTAAAAGATTCAAATGGTAAAACAGCTAATTGTAATGTTGTTGTTAAAAAAGATGCTGAGACTCCAGAATGTAAACTTGGGGTATTAAAAGGTACTCGTAATGCTGATGGTGTATTTATAACTGATGTTATTGTTGGCTTTGTAAGTAAGATTGATAATGTTAGTGGTATTAGGTCATTTGGTATGGGAACAACAAGTACTCCATCATATAATGGTGTAACTAGTTATACTATTTCAAAAGATGGTGTATATACAATATATGGATATGTAAAAGACCATGCAGGTAATAGTTCAAGCTGTAGTATGACTATTGAGAAAAAGGAACAGCCGTCTATATCAGTACCTTCTTGTGAACTTGAAATAGTAAGTGGAACACTTGGAACAGGTGGATGGTATATTTCAAACATTAATATAGGATTTAAATATAAAACATCTACTAATGGTGCTGTTATAACTGATTATGGTATAGGAACTACTCTTAATTATAATGGTAATAATAATTATATTGTTACTAATGATGGTGTACATACAATATATGGTTATGTAAGAGATTCTAGAGGTAATACTGGATACTGTAGTAAGACAGTTGAAAAACGTTCTAATGTTTCTAAACCTTCTTGTGAACTTGAAATAACAAGTGGAACACTTGGAGAAAATGGTTGGTATATATCAGATGTTAATGTAGGATTTAAATATAAATCTACTACTAATGGAGCTATAATAACTAATCATGGTATAGGAACTAGTACTAATTACAATGGTGGTAATAACTACTGGATTACAACTGATGGTATACATACAATATATGGATATGTAAAAGATTCTAATGGTAATACAGCATATTGTAATATTACAGTTAAGAAAGATAGTACTCCACCTAAATGTGAGATAACAGCAGTTGGAGGAGTATATAATTCAACAGGTAAATATTTTACATCAAATATTGTAATGGGATGGACAACTAAATCTGCTGTAAGTGGAATAAGTGCTTATGGAATCGGATTATCATTTAATTATTCAATGAATAGTACATATACAATTACATCAAATGGTGTGTATAATGTTTATGGATATTTGAAGAGTAATTCTGGTTTAACTAGTAGTTGCTGCGTAAAAGTAGAGAGAAGAGTTCAATAATTGAAAATATAAATTAAGAAAAGATGAGAAATAAAAAACTCATCTTTTTTACTTGAAAAAATTGGTGTTAATTGTAGTCTGATACTTAGAGTCAATAAGGGATTTAGGTAAATAATATATATGAATAAGTAACTTATAAGTACCTTACTTAGGAAGTATGAAATGTTGTATTATAAAAGTAATAGTAATGAGGTGTAACATGAAAAAGAGTAGAGGAATAATAGAACAG
>JGI994J12354_10000917_pt1 | contig 30097 bp, 19 predicted proteins | sample IntmicLarv3ML3BL_FD_12354 | JGI IMG/M metagenome (IMG submission 12354) | reverse complement strand
AACAACATATATTTCACCTTTTTTATTCACATTGGCATTCTTTCTACTCAATTCCATTTTGTTTAATAGGAACATATATAAAAGCTTTGATTCACTTGATAACTTTTGATACATTAGTTCAGTTGGGATTTTCATAAACCGTTCGTTTCTTTCATCTTTAATTTTAAATGTATTCATCTTAATCCTCCTAAAATTGCTCTTTACCCTAGGCGGATGTAAAAATGAGTAAAAAAAATAAACGCACCAGGATTTCTCCCAGTGCAATTTTAATAAATCAACAGATATCCAAACATTTGACATAAAATAATATTGTAATATAATATTTGTAATCAAAATCATTAGTTCTAATAAGAATCACTTCCTTTCACTTTTCATTATTGTTGATTGAAAGGAAGTGATTCTTTATGTTTAAAAAACATTTTTGGATGCAACACTCTGATTTGACATAAAAACCCATATATTGTACTATAAATGAAACCACCAGTTGGTTTGTGAATAATGATTAACAAGTAATCGCTTCCATTAGTCGGGAGCGATTTTTCTTTCAGATTTATCTAATTGAACCAGCAGACATTTTTGTTTTCTAAACAATTTGACGTGAAAAATGTTATGATGTAATATAAATATAAAGAGAGCAATGCCGCTAAGCGGTCGGCTCGCATGAATTTTGTTGTAAAATAACTGCCATCCATTGAGACGGGGCAGTTATTTTAGTTTTTTCTAAACAATTTGACATAAAAAATAGTATGATGTAATATAAATATAAAGAGAGCAATGCCGTTAAACGGTTAGTTCATAATATGAGTTATAAATAACTGCCAACTATTGAACAAGGGGGCAGTTATTTTAATATGGTTCTCTCAGACTTTATTAAGTATATCAAAACTAATATAATTATAATACCTGTAATGTCCATAAGCATTCACCTCCTTTCGGAAGTGAACCAACCGCCCAACTCATTGCTCTCGGGCGGTATTATATCATCAAAAATACACCAATGCAAATAATTACCATATATATATAAATTATGCCATTTATGTATAGTTTATTGTATACATAGCCGAAGCGATAAGCACCTGCGACCGGATAATTGCCCTTTCATACCGCCCAGCCTCCCTGAAAAAAATATTTGAAATTGACTTAGCTGGCACCCCTCCGCTGGAAAGACGAAAATCCCCTCTCTTTCCAGAATATTTTAATGAAATTTGGAAGGAGCTTGAATAAATGAACAACATAAGTAAAGAACAACAAAATTTTTTAAGAAAAATCAAAAGAAAACACACCTCAATTATATTTGCCAGATGGTTTATATTAATAGCAATTATAGGTATATGGGAAGCAGCAGCAAGACTGAAACTGATTGATACATTCATTTTCTCCTCCCCCTCAAGAATTGTATCTATGATAGGAACACTCATCAACGATGGCACCTTGTTTATGCATACAGGCGTTACCCTCATGGAAACCCTTATAGGCTTTGTTTTGGGCATAAGCATGGGCTTTATAATATCGATACTCATATGGTATTCAAGTGTTTTTTCAAAAATAATTGAGCCATATCTTGTCGTTCTCAATTCCCTTCCCAAAATTGCACTGGGTCCCATTATAATTGTATGGGCAGGTGCAGGACAATCGGCTATAATTGTAATGACTCTTTTGATAAGTGTAATTGTCACTGTTATGGGGTTGTCAAATGGTTTTTCACAGATTGAACCTGCAAAAATAACTCTGCTCAAATGCTTTGGTGCTTCTAAGTGGCAGATATTAACCAAAGCAGTTCTTCCGGGCAGTGTACCCTCACTCATTTCGGCAGTGAAAATCAATGTTGGAATGACTTGGATTGGCGTTATAATGGGAGAATTCCTTGTTTCCAAGGCTGGACTTGGTTATCTAATCGTATATGGCGGTCAAGTATTTAAGCTTGACTTGGTTATGGCAGGTGTTATAATCCTCTCTGTCATGGCATCACTCATGTATTTTGGGGTAGCCACAATTGAAAAAATGTTCCAGCATAAATATCAATAGAAAAACACTGACCCACTCATTTAACGAATGGGTCAGTGCTCAATATCCGCAAATATTAATATATTGCTTTTGAATATAGAGTAAAGCCTGACCAACTCGCTTCATAATCACTTAGATAGTATACTTTGAATGTAGAATGTGTATTATTAAACACAGATGTTCCAAAGGTCGGACTATTTCCTTTAAAATAAGCAGCGGTCAATTTACTGCATCCATAAAATGCGCTGTTATTTATCGCTGTAGTTTCATACAAATTGATGCCAGTCAAATTTGTGCAATATTGAAATGCTCTGCTTTTAACAGTTTGAATGTTTTTCATATTCACATTAACTAAATTAGAGCAATATTCAAATGCATTAGAATCAATAGTTACAACACCAGGCATGTTTATGCTGGTTAATCCTGTGCAATCAGAAAAAGCAAACATTCCTATAATTTTCACACTATTGGGAAGATTCACTTCAATTATATTATTCATGAACTCAAAAGCACCTTCTCCAAGTTCATTGACTGGATATCCTCCAATAAAATTTGGTATATTAACAATCACATCATTTCCTATGTATTGGTTGATAATGGCTTTTTCATTAATCACTTCATAGATATAATCCGTTATAAAATATGATGATAATATTTCAACCTTATTGTACAATTCTTGTGACACTTGATTCAACTCAGAATACCTTTTGATATCATTTGCTACAACTGTTGCAAATGATATATATTCTGTTAGATTCTGTTTCACTCTTTCTGGAATTACTTCATTTGTTAAAACTGAATCATATAATTCCTGAGCTGATTCAATCTCTTCCCATAATGCTTTTGCATATAATTCTGTTTCATATGGTATTGTTTGTGATAACCATTCTGTTTCATATTGCTTCAAATAATATAATTTAAAATTGGGATGAGTATTGGTAAATGCATTTGTACCCAGCAAAGGAACTCCATTCCCCAAATATACAACTTCCAAATTTTCACAATTTCTAAATGCATTAACCTCAATTTCTAAAACATCTTGCAAATATATATTATTCAATTCTGTACATCCTGCAAAAGCGCTTCTTCCAATTGAAGATATCTTTGGCATATCTATATTTTTCAATGACTCACACCCTGCAAAAGCAGATATATCTATTTCAGTAACTTCTGGCATTACTATACTTGTGAGGTTGTTGCAATCCTCAAAGGCACTTCTTTCTATACTAGTGGCACTATTCGGAAGAACAATTTCTATGATATTACTGTTATTTTTAAAAGCATCTTCCCCAATAATTGTAACAGGGCATCTTTCTATTTTACTAATAACATTAACTGTTCCGCCCTGACCAACATAACCAGTAATGATCGCCTCATTATCTATTATTTCATATTCATAATCTGCAACAAACATAGCATGAATACTATCTATTGTTTCTCTTAACTGCTGTGATGTTTCTTCTAACTCCTGTTTTTGAGCATATCTAGCAATATCACCTGCTACCCTTTTTGCATTATCAATTTCCTCTTTAAAACTCTGTACATTTATAATTATACTTTCAATTCTAACCAAATCATACAATTCCTGAGCTGATTCAATCTCTTCCCATAATGCTTTTGCATATAATTCTGTTTCATATGGTATTGTTTGTGATAACCATTCTGTTTCATATTGCTTCGAATAATATAACTTAAAATTGGGATGAGTATTGGTAAATGCATTTGTACTCAGCAAAGGAACTCCATTCCCTAAATATACAGCTTCCAAATTCTCACAATTTCTAAACGCATTAATTCCAATTTCTAAAACATCTTGCAAATATATATTAGTCAATGCTTCACAACCAGCAAACGCACTCCTTCCAATTACAGATATTGCTGGCATATCCACACTTTCCAAAGCCATACACCCTGCAAAAGCAGATATATCTATTTCAGTAACTTCTGGCATTACTATAGTTGTAAGATTTACACAATCTTCAAATGCTCCTGTACCTATATTTTTCACACTATATGGAAGAATGATTTCTGTTGCATTACTGTTTTTAAAGGCATCCTCTTCAATATCTGTAACATAGTATCCTTCTATTCGTTCAACAACTCTTACAATTTCCTCTTGTCCCGCATATCTAGTAATAATTGCTTGTTGATTGTCAATTTTATATTCATAATGTACGGCAATTTTATATAAATCTAATGCTTCTTTTAACTCCTCTTGTACTGTCTCAAGTTCCATACACTTTGTAATATCATTTGCTACTGACTTAGCATTATCAATTGCTTGTTGAAACAATTGTTTATCCAATAAAGATGCCTGCCCAAGCTCTGAACCTGTAGATTTTGAATCAAGATAATTTTGAGAAATGTCAATATCATTCACTAATGATTCTGCATATAACATTTTTGTACAGTAATTACTTGTTGATTTCCATTTCCAATACTGTTCATATGGTTCTGTATAATACAATTTATACGGAAAAGTTAAATTCCAATCAGCTGCTGGAATTCCTTCTCCAAAATATAATGATAAATCATAAATATTACCAAATGCATTTTGCCCAATATCTATCACATCTCTCATTGCGACTTTTCTCAAAACAATACAATAATAAAATGCATTTTCCCCAATTGTGAGAATATGTGGCATTATCACATTACCTAAATAATAATTATGAGCAAATGCATTTGCACCAATATGCCTTACTGGATATCCTCCTAATGTTTCTGGAATGACAACATCCCTTATTTCTCTTTCATTGAATTTTGTAATAGTTGCCACTCCGTTACTTACTGTGTATTCATAATGCCCCCATGTCGCTGCACTGACTTCCACATCCTCTACAATTGTCACATAGGACAATAAAAGAATAATAACAAGAAGCATACTAAACATTTTATATATTTTTCGTTTTATAAACATATCATATTTCCTTTCATATTCTATTTTCAAATAATTTAATGCATATTAAAACAAACCAATGGAATCACCTCCAAATTTGGAATATTTAAATACAGTTATAATTATTGTTATAGTTGAAATTACTTATTTAAAAACGAATGTATTTATTTAAAACATATCAGATTGATAATAAATTGTCAAATAACATAAAGTTCTGACATATTTCCCAGTTCTCTCCCCTTTCCCCTCCCTCAAAACTATGATAAAATATCCAAACAGCTCATTTAAGGAGGATGATAAAATGCTTGAAGTTAAAGGCAAAAGAAATTATGCAAAGGTTTTCACCGATATAGTTGAAGATGAGGCAATAGCTCAGATACGAGACCTATGCAACATGGATTTTGCTGCTGACAGCAAAATCCGCATTATGCCTGATGTACATGCAGGCGCAGGCTGTACCATAGGCACCACCATGACAATAACCGACAAAGTAGTACCAAACCTCGTTGGTGTAGACATTGGTTGCGGAATGGAAACAATATGCATAGACAACAAACACATCGAACTTGAAAAACTCGACAAATTAATATATGAGAAAATCCCGTCTGGCTTCAACATCCGTGAAAACCCGCACAAATTCAGCGAAGAAATCGACCTAAGCATTCTCAAATGTCATCAGAAAGCAAAAGCCGTCTACATTGACAAAGCATTAAAGAGCATAGGTACACTTGGAGGCGGAAACCATTTCATAGAAGCAAACAAGGATGAAGACGGCAAAATCTACATTGTAATCCACTCAGGAAGCCGACACTTAGGACTTGAAGTTGCAAAATACTATCAAAATATGGGTTTCAAACAGATAAACAGTGCAAATAAAGACGATATTGATGCCTTAATTGAGAAATACAAGGAAGAAGGCAGAGAACAAGAAATCCAAACAGCACTTAAAAAGCTACCCACACCTGCAAACACAGGGATACCCAAACACCTTGCTTATGTAAGCGGTGAACTCTTTGACGACTACATCCACGATATGAAAATCGTTCAATACTTTGCTGAACTTAGCAGAAAAGCCATGATGCGTGAAATCATAAAAGGAATGAAGTTCAACATAAACGACCAATTTACCACCGTTCACAACTACATTGACATAGACTCAATGATACTGAGAAAAGGTGCCGTTTCCGCAAAAAAAGATGAGAAACTTCTCATTCCAATCAACATGCGTGACGGAAGCTTGATTTGTATAGGAAAGGGAAATGAAGACTGGAACTGCTCCGCCCCGCATGGCGCTGGAAGACTTATGAGCAGAACCAAAGCAAAGGAACTTTTCACCCTATCAGAATTTAAAAAGCAAATGAAGAACATTTATACAACTTCCGTGAACAGAGAAACTCTTGATGAGTGTCCAATGGCATATAAAAACATCGATGATATTGTGAAAAATATTTTTCCAACTGCCCAAATCACAAAAATCATCAAGCCAATTTACAATTTTAAAGCAGGCGATGTTCAATAAACCATTTTACCTCTTAAAGCCCTCTCCAAGCACTTCCTTTGCGTCAGTCAGAATGACAAAGGCATTTTCGTCTACCCTTGTGACAAGTCTTTTAAGCTCGTGAAGCTGTGCATGGGGAACAACACAGAGCAATATGTTTTTTTCAAAACCACTGTATGCACCCTTGCCCACCAACGTTGTAACCCCTCGTTTCAAACTGAACAAAATCTCATACTTAATTTCCTCTGCTTTATCGGAAATTATATATGCCGCCTTTGAGTGATTAAGCCCCGCAACCACCAAATCCATTAAGGAAGAACTTATCCATATAACAATAACCGAATAGAGAGCATAAATTATATTTTTGAAAGCAAATGCCGCAAAAGCAACCACCACAGCATCAAGTACAAGCAGCCATATACCAGTGCTAACAGATGGTAAAACCCTATTGAGAAGCTGAGCTCCCAAACCAGAGCCTCCTGTTGAGGCTCCTGCTCTTATGACAAGCCCAAAACCTATACCCAGCATCACTCCGCCATATATACTATAAAGAAGCATATCGGTATAGACAACACCCTGAGAAGTGACAAACCATTTTTCACTAATCCTCTGTGCAGGAGATTGAAACAAGTCCACCAAAAGAGAGAAAATCACTGTACCAAATATGCTTTTAAGTGCAAATATTTTTCCAAAAATTTTAAATCCCAATATAAACAAAGGTATATTGATAATAATTATCAATATACCTGTAGATACTATTCCACTAATGAGGAAATTGATGACCAGTGAAAGGCCGCTTGCACCTCCAGGCGCAATCTGATTGGGTATAAGGAAAAGGTTCATAGCAAAAGCAGAAACCGCAGAACCCAACACAATCAACACCAAATCATACCAATTTTGAGCAATTTTCTTCATACATAATAACCTTCCTTCTTGCTTTTATGTAAAAAGAAACCCAAGGGCAATTTCACCCTTATTATTACCCGTCATTCTCCCAATTATGATAAACTTCCATAACATCATCATTATCCTCAAGATTATCAATGAGTTTTTCCATTAAAATAACCTGTGCAGGATCGTCGATTTTTGCCATTGTTTGGGGCACCATTGAAACCTCTGCTGATGCAAATTCATATCCTTTTTTCTCAAGAGCCGCTCTCACTACCGAGAAATTCTCAGGTGCAATTACCACTTCACACATTTCTTCATCCGCTGAAAAATCATCCGCACCTGCGTCAAGTGCATCCATCATGAGCTCGTCCGCATCCTTAACATTTTCAGCATCAATTACAATTATGCCCTTTCGGTCAAACATAAAGGATACACAGCCTTGCGTACCTAAATTGCCGCCGAATTTATCAAAAAAGTGTCTTACCTCTCCGGCTGTTCTATTTCTGTTATCAGTAGTTGCCTCAACAATAACCGCAACTCCGCCCGGACCATAGCCCTCATACACTATATCTTCATAACTTGATGTATCAACATCACCAGATGCTTTTTTAATGCTCCTTGCAATATTATCATTAGGCATATTGTTTGCCTTCGCCTTAGCAATCATATCTGCAAGTTTTGTGTTCGTATCAGGGTCCGCTCCGCCTGTTTTTATAGCAATCTGAATCTCTCTGCCTATCTTTGTAAAAATCTTACCCTTCTTGGCATCAGATTTTTCTTTTCTGTTCTTAATATTTGCCCATTTTGAATGTCCTGACATATTATTACCTCCAAAAAATAGCTTACAAGTTAATATTATAACATATGTATTTTACAATTTCATCTCTTGCCGACATTTGAAAAATATTATTTCTCATTTCTGCCGCGCCTTCCATTCCCTTTATATACCATGCTATATGCTTCCTCATCTCACGAACTGCTGTCTTTTCACCCTTTTGTAAAATGAGCATATCCATATGTCTGATTATCATTTCTCTAACTTCACTTGGCTTTGGTTTATCCGCACCCCTAATTATTTTTGAAAAAATCCATGGGTCGCCCTCCGCTCCTCTACCTATTGCAACAGCATCACAACCCGTTTCTTCAAACATTTTAAAAGCTGAAGCACTGTCAACAATATCTCCGTTTCCTATAACCGGAATCTTAACAACCTCTTTAACCCTTTTGATTATCTCTCTGTCAGATTTTCCGCTGTAAAACTGTTCTCTAAATCGACCATGCACACAAACAGCAGCAGCACCATTTTCTTCCGCTATCTGAGCTATTTCCACAGCATTTTCCTGGTCTGTATAGAAACCTCTTCTGAACTTAACAGTAACAGGCTTTTCAGATGCACTTACCGCAGCCTTTACAATCTCACCCACAAGTTCAGGATTCTTGGTAAGCGCACTTCCCTCACCATTTTTCACAATCTTCGGGGCGGGACAGCCCATATTAATATCTATAATATCCGCGCTTGTCCCCTGCAGAATTTTGCATGTTTGAAAAATTATTTCCGGCTCTGAGCCGAAAATCTGAACTGCCACAGGCTTGGTCTCTTCCGAAATTTCAAGAAGCTCATATGTTTTTGAACTGTTATAATGCATTCCCTTTGCGCTTACCATTTCCGAATACACCAGTCCTGCTCCTTGCTCTTTACAAAGGATTCTGAACACATTATCTGTAACTCCTGCCATCGGCGCAAGAAAAACATTATTTTCCAGTTTCACATTTCCTATATATATTGGTTTTATAAATTCTTGCAAACTCATATTATCAAACAAACCTTATAACCTCTTCTGGTGACTTTCTGATTTTAGGACGTATTTTATCCTCCTCCGGATACCCAACTGCAATAAAAGCACCAAAATGCTTATCTCTTGGTATGTTTAGAAGCTCACCCAATTTCACTCTGTCATACATTCCTATTATACATGTTCCAAGTCTTTGCATTTCTGCCTCAAGACATACATGTACTGTCGCCGCACCCAAATCCCCTTTTGCAAATGACTGACTATCTACAAGACTTGCAATCTGCGGCTTTAGCACAGCATATTCCTCAAGTATAATTATAAAAGCCTGTGCATTTGAAAGAAATTGATTTGAATTTAAATATTGTCCGCATTCGGCAACTTTTCTCACAATTTCGGGTGTTTCTATAACAATAAAGCTCCATGGCTGTGAATTGCATGCAGATGGTGCAAGCCGTCCTGCTTCAGCACATTTAACCAGTTTATCATGCTCTATACTCTTCTTTGAAAAATTACGGCAACTCTGTCTCCTATTGCAAAGCTCTAAGAAATCTTCCATATTTAAAAATCCTCCATCCTAATTATTTTACAATTTCTTCAAGAAATTGCACTGTGCGTTTATAGCATTCACGTCCTGACGGAGTGTCCATCAAAAATTGATATTCATGCATGGTTTTTTCCTCTTCAATTGGGATAAAATAGCTTTCTACCCTAACATTTACACTTTCTAATTGCCCAACAAAGTCCTTTCCATGACCCTCAAAAGATGCTGTATTAGAATCAGTAATAAAAGTGGATGGGTATTCCTCGGTAACATGATACCTAACAGTCGCAATTCTATTATATTCCTCTGCCCAATTCTTGCTTCCAAAATACGCCCATCCTGCTTTACTAAGCATAAATCCAAAAACTCCCCTAACATTTCCAACCATTTCTACATCAAAAGGACCACAGTATAGTAACTGTCCCTTAATATGTTCCTTTGGAACGAGTGCTTCAATTCCTATTTCATTTGAATATTCTGGGTTTGTCTGAATCAGTGAAAAAATAGATACAGAATGAGCTCCTGCCGAATCACCTGCTAATACTAATTTTTCAACATCAAGAGAAAATTCCTCCGCAACACTCAAAATCCATGAATACACCTCTCCTATCTGTACTATAGGTACTGGATATTTTGCCTCTGGAGCTCGCTGATAATTCATAGATATTACTGCATATCCTTCAGATGACAATGCTGTGGAATAATATAGTATATCCCCTTTATCTCCGCCGACATAAGCTCCTCCATGCACCCAAAGCACAATCGGATGCTTATCCTCCATATTTGCTGGTAAATACATATCCAATTTATTGTCTGAAAAATCCGATTTATACTCTATATCTCTATATACAGTTACTCTACTTTCTATGTCCGAATATCCGTCCGGCTCTGCAAGGTTTGGTTTTTCAAACAGTTTACGCATCAGCAATGATGCCGGTACTGGTGTGACTGTAAATACAACTGCCGTTATTCCAATAATTGCGATAATAACAACCAATATACTCATTAATATTTTCCCCAATTTGCGCATCCACCACAACTTTTCATTATATTAGATATTATATCTTACCCGATTCATTTTTCCAATACTAAAACCGCCGGTATCATAATACCGGCGGCTTGAAAAACTGATTTTAGATTACTTATTATATGCTTTTCTCTGCTCTCTTACCAATATAGCCGCAGATACTGCAATCCACATTGTTACTATAATAGCCGAGGTATTATAATCACCTGTTGGTGGAGGAACTATTACATCCTCAATCTTGACAGTCAAACCTTTGACAGCTCTTTCCAACTCCAGTGTAATCTCATAAATCTCTGATTGTTTAGAATCTCCTTGCAATACTTCCTGCGCTCTTCCGAGAACATCTTTAAATGCCTTCCAAGATTCTTCTGTATAATCCTTTTCATTTTTAGATTCTGCTACATCAATCATTGCTTGTAGTTCAGTTTTATCCACTGTAAGTCCCTCTATTGCAGCAAGCAATTCTTCTGTTGCTTTATCTATCTGTGCTTTTGTTGCTCCACTGCCCTGAATTTCTTTAGCGGCACTTAATTTTTCCTCTAACACTATCCAGCTTTCATGTGAATAATCGGCAAAGTCTTTTTCAAGTGCCAGCTCTATTGCTGCTTCAAGTTCAGTTTCGTCAACTTCAAGTCCATTTATTGCGGCAAGCAACTCTTCTGTTGCAGTATCTATATCAGACTGTTTTGTTGCACTGAGTGCATCCTCTGCAAGTGCAAGTTTCTCCTGAAGCAATTCCCAACTCTCAAGTATATAATCACTTTCAACCTTTGCTTCCGCCTGTGTAATAGCGTCATTCAACTCTGTATAATCAATTGTAAGTGCATCTATTGCATCTCTTAGAGCATTTTCAGCCAAAATAATTTCCGCTTGATTATCTGAATCCAATGTTTCCTTGGCTATTTCAAGCTTTTCCTGCATTGCATTCCAGCTTTCTGTTGAATAATCTGTTTCTGTTTTTGATTCTGCAAGTGCTATTGCATCTTCCAAATCTGTTGTATCAACACCAAGCTCTCTGATCGCTTCATCTAACGCAGTGGTTGCTTCATTCAGCTCATGCTGTGTTGTAGCGCTTGCCAATGCTGTTTCTGCATCTGATAATGCTTCTTGGAATGCTTCCCAGCTCTCCTCAGTATAACTTGATGCATTTGTAATCAACTCTGCTTGCTCAATCTTTTCTTCCAATTCGGTGGTATCTATTGTCAATGCTTCAATCGCATTATTAAGATTTTCTGCCGCTGCATCCACATCCTCTTGAGTTAATAACATAGGTGCTATTTCTGAAGCTGCTTTTACTGTCTGAGCTGCTTCATATGCTTCTTGGAATGCTTCCCAACTTTCATCTGAATAATTGGGCTCATCTTCAGGCTGTGTTTCCGCTGCTGCCAATAGCAATGCTGTATCAAGTTCTGTAAGATCAAGTTCTTCTAAACCAGCAATTGCATCACGCAAAGCAAGAGTTGCATCATCAATTTCGATTTGTGTTGCATTTACATCTGCCATAACTTCATCCGCTATAGCTTTCTTTTCAACTATATTTTGCCAAGTATCATGAGTATATGTAATTTCAGTCAATCCTTCGGCAATTGTTATTTCTTCAGCAAGGTCTTCTTTATATGTTGTATAGGTCAAAGTTGCTCTGTCCCAGTTGTTTACACCATATATTTCAACATCCTGTATTCTTGCTGTTCCGTCTCCTCCTGGATTAGTTACGAGAATACGCACAAAACGTACAGGTTCTGATGTTGTCGCTGTTCTGTAAACAGTTGCATCAGCATTATCTGTTACTGTATCTATTGATATCCATTCTCTTCCATCATTACTAACCTGGAATTCCCAGCCTACTGTATTATAGGTTGCCGCATATCCTGCAAGTTCTGCATTTTTAAGTACATAACGTGATATAGGCTGACGCTTTCCAAAATCAATTGTAAGCCACTGTTCACCAGATGCTGATGCTTTCCAACCATGTGTTCTTCCAAAAGATCCATCAACTGCATTATCTGATTCATATCCTATTGATGCTGATGACGCATAAGTATTTGCCTGTAACGCATTATTTATAGGATCCCCATTTGCTTCAGCCATAAGCATGAAATAGTGGTCTGAACGCAAAAATTCATTTTTTGCATAATTTTTATTACTAAAATCCTGTAAATCATTCATTTTAGGAACCATGTCGCCTGTCCAGTTACAAATTTGAACTGCATTAAATGTATTTGTTGTGTTAGCAAGAGTCTGTGAAAGTCCTTTAATTCTTCCATAAATAGTACCAGAAGAAGAAGTACTTGCCGAACTTGATGTAGTACCTATTGATCCTGCACCTGTTCCATCATTTGCATAATATCCAAAATTAAACCATTGTGCTCTTACATCACTGTTTGCACTCTTCATAGACTGATTACTCTGTCCTGTTGATGTTGGATTCAAATAATAGAGTCCTCCAAGTGCTGGGAAATAATCAAAGTCCGCGAAACTATTAAGTTTTGCCTGAGTAAATGTGTTTGTATTGCTTGTACTCAAAACATTACCCCATATAGTTGGATAATTAAGTCCTGTCTTTTCAACATATTTATTGGTTAATGCTGAATATCCCTGTATCCAGTTTGCACTTGCTCCATTTACATTTACAGTTGTGCTAGGCCAGCTCTCTGAACGAGTATATCCATATCCGCTGGGACCTATTATGAAACAGTCATTTTCTGTTGCTGTATTGTAGTAATATTGTAGCATCTGTGGTGCCGCATCTAAAAGAGCTGGTGACATTGTCCAGTTTATTGGATAATAACCACGTGTACGGTCACCCATTCTCTGTCCATATCTCATACCATGCTCAACATAACATATGTTATCACCATCACTTGGCGCCATTGAAATATAGTTAATGCCACCAACTAAATCTGGTTTCTTTGGAATTTCTGGTGGATCTATTACACGAGACATTCCTGAGTAAACAGAATAGTTTTCAAAATTGTCACTTGGTACACTTGTGATTCCGGCAGCAGTGGCTCTTTTTACACCTTCTTCTTCATTTGGCCAAAATCCCATCGCAATAGCACCCAATCCACCATTGTGCTCGGTTCTCATAACTGTGTAGAATTTATCCAATACAGTACGTTGATTGCTATTACTTGCATCTAGCCAAACAACAGGAGATGCTGTAGCTACTGCCAAATCTCTTATTGCGAAATGTCCTTCAGGATTTATTATTGTAATAATCCTGTCATTATAAGGTAAATTACCCTTTGATGCCGCATTTGCTGGACTGTAATTATCATATAAATAATTATATGCATTTACTCTTGAATTTCTTATATTAGTACTGGATGTTCCTGACCCAAAACTTTGAGATGATATATCTTTTATAACTGGCCATGTTCCTGCATCAAGATTATATGGCGCTGCTCTTAACACACTTAATATAGCTGATGTAACAGGAACAGCATTATATATTCCACCTATTGTTGTAGCCACATTAAGGTCATTATAGTTGTTTGATGCACCACTATATAAAATAAATCCATCAATTTCATCACTATATTTTGCAATCATTTTAAGTATACGTTCATCTGAAGTTGCTCCATCTGCATGAACATAGTTTAATCCCATAGATGCAGGCCAATAGTCCTTATTTTCCATACGATATGCATTACCATCAGCTTCTTCGGTTGCCTCAGCAACAAGAATTCTTGGCTGATTTTTATTTACAAGTCCTTGTAAGCATGTCATTGCTGATCTATACATAACATTTGAATCTCTTACATCAACCAATTCAAGTATATCTGCAGGTGTTCCAAATGATGGAAGCTGCTGGTCTGCTGGCCATATCATCCCATTTATTATAGGTGTTGTATCATCATTAACATCTGGATTTGCACTTAAAGTAATACTCTTTACATGTAAATCTGAAAGACCGCCGAAGAAACGACCATCAAAGCGAACTAACCACTCTCCGCTTCCTCCAAAAGAAGAATGCTTACTAACATCAAATTCATATATAAGAGTTTGATATTTATCAGCCTCTGTGAACAAACCATAATTGAATTTTGCTGTTTCAACTATATCTCCACCACTTCTCATCTCTATATTTAAAAGAGTCTCATTTTGAAGTGTTGCACTTGCCAAAGTAGGAACTTTTGCTACAACTTTAACATAAACCTTTCCTTTGCTTATGTATCCACTGTCAACAAATTGTTTACGGCTTAAATTCATGCCTATATCCCACACAAATCTATCTGTTACTAATGTAGATGGTAATTCAAGAAAACCTTTTGCTGCATCAAATTTTGGTCTTGCCCCAACATAGTCATTAGAATTCATTCCTATTCCATTTGCCAAGTGGGAAGCTGGCATAACTCTATCTCTCCACTCTTGCTGAGGAAGCTCTAAAGGTCTGTCATTATCACATATCATTACATATTCTTCTACTGTTAAATCTTTTGCTCCATTTTGTGGACCTAAAATACTGTAAGTTATTGATTGATTTGCCGATTCTGCATCAACTGTAAATGGAATCATAACATTTTTCCACTTTCCATCTTCATATTCACTTAAGATTGGGAAAGCCTCATTCAATCCGGCACTGCTGATAAAACTTGAAATTTCTCCAGTTAAGTCAGCGTCACCATTCTTGCCAGATGTCTTTGTAATTAATTTTGCCCAATACTTGCCTTCTGGCAGAGTAGCCTTAAATTGATACATTTCATCTTGACCTGTATATGTCCTGGATTTGTCATCATTTAATGTTCCCTTAACCGCAAGAACATCTCCATAACCGCCTTGCATTGCATATGTTGCTACCGCTCCATGATATACAAGCGGTTCATTATTTGTAGAAACTACCAATTCTCTTCCAAGATAACATTCCGCGTCATTTCCTCCAATAACCCATGGCATAGCACCTTTAATTGCATATTCAATGTTTCTATATGCTAAACTATTTCCTATTACAAATGGAATACTCACGGTAACCCATTCATCATCAGGAAATGCTTTCAAAACCGGACCTGATTTATCTGCTCTTTCATCCCATCCTGGAAGTGTTACAAAGAAAGGCCTGTCACCTTCATCTGTTGCTCCTGATCCTCTTTTTATCTTTACAAGAAATTTAAAATAATAGGAACCAACAGGCAATGCTGTTCTTCCATTCCAAAAACCATGCCCATCATATCGAACGAATCTATCTCCATTCAATAGTCTTTCTGCATGGTCTGCACCTCCTGCACCATTCATCCCAAATCCGTCATCATAACCATTGGGTCCAGTAACCCATCTTGCCATAATGCCCTTATCAATGGTTTCTGATACAGCAGCAGCAACAGGATTTACTGCTGATATCACTGTAAGAACCATCACCAAAGACAGTATACAAGCAATTACTCTTTGAAATTTTTTCATACACATTCCTCCATATAATATATATTCAAACATCATCTTAAACAATTAAATCCCAAAATGTGCCATAAATATTCATTTTTCAAACAAATCTGTATTAAGCATACCCTCTTAGAAACTGAGTGTCAATATTTTGACGAAAAAAAACGACATTTTATAGATTTTTGTACCTTGTTACTAAAATTCCATAAACAAAAAAGGCGGTTTGACTAATAGTCAAACCGCTCAATTTTTTTAAATTATGCTCTTGCTTTACGTTTTATTGTTATAAACAACATTCCTGCAGAAACTACTGCTATTGCTAATATAACATATAAATTAGTATCTCCTGTAGGAGCTGGGTCTGGATTTGGCTCTGGGTCTGGATTTGGCTCTGGTAGTGGTTCACTAGGAGCCTCTTCATCTGTAAGACCTTCAACTGCTCTTTCAATTGCAATTATAGCCGCATCAACTTCTAATTGTGTTGCATCAGGATCATCTAGAATATCTTCTGCTGCTTTGATAGCATCTTGAAGAGCTTTCCAACTTTCATCAGTATACTTACCTTTTTCGATATCCTTTGCTTCATCAACTTTAGTTTCCAATGCTTCCTTATCAACTGGCTTACCTTCTACAGTCACATCTATTGTTAGAGTATTGGATTGATTATAATTCGCATCTCCAGCTTTATAAACTTCTATAGTAGTAGTTCCGCCTGCTTCTCCAATTGATATAACTGCACCTGTAGAAGCGTCAACCTTTATGATACTTTCGTCATTTGATTTATAAACCAAAGCACCTGTTCCACTTCCGCCTGTTACTGCTGGAAGAATAACCGTATCTACATCATCATCATAGCTAGCTTCAACATCACCTGTAGAAGCTATTGTCTGATCCGCCTTTGCAACAACATAACCAGTTATACTATCACTTTCTGAAGAATAAGTAGTATCTCCATTATAAACAGCTTCAAGAGTATATGTTCCTGCTGCTGGCAATATTATATTTGCAGAAGCTACTCCGCTTGCATCAACTGTTACAGGTGTTCCTTCGTCAACACCATTTACTTTGAACTGTACAGTTCCTGTAGGTGTTCCCAATGTTCCTGTAAGAGTTGCTTCTATCGCAACTGTGTCACCATAAACAGCACCACTTGCAGGTGTAACAGCCAATTCTATTTCAGGTGCCGCAGCTGTCACTGTAAACGGAATTGACATTGCTTCAGACTCATCTGGATTTTGCAAACGCATTTTGTAGTTTCCAACAGGAAGATTTACAAACTTATTATCTGATCCATCAGTGTTGAATTCATAAGTAAATGTTCCATAAGGTGCAGTAACATCTCTTAAAGGATCTGGATAATCAATCCAGTAATCTCCGCCTGCGACATCTGTATCATCATCATTTACAATTTTCATTCCGCCGCCTGTAATAGCAGTTAATCCTGAGAAACTAACAGTAATCGGTGTTCCTGTCGCATAAGATGTCTTGTCAAGTGCTATAAGTGGTGTTCCTTTAGGAACAATATATATATGACCTACTGATAGAGTAAAGTCACCTCTTGCCCATTCATTTCTAATTACAAACTCACTGCCTTTATCAATACCCGCTGTAGCATTAATTGTATCTACCTGTATATGCCATTCACCATCTGCTGTAGCGTCACTGCCAAATGTACCTTCAAGTGGAGTAGCTCCTCCGAAAGACCACTTACCTGCATATGACTGGTGTTTTACATTAGGTACACCACTGATTTTATATGCATATACAATATCATACTCACCAGCCGGTAATCCCTGATGGCTATCAAAACGATCCATATATCCATTCCATGTAATAGCATCATGGATATCTCTGAATGAAGTCAAATAATTTCCATTTGGTGTTGTAGTTACATAACTTCTATCAGTCTGCATAAGATTATCATTATCAACAGCATTCATTTTATATTCAAATACTGTAGTTGGGTCAGCAACATCAAAACCAACAGGCTTATACTGAGGGAATGCCGCAATTGTTGCATCAATATTGTCATTCTCTGCCTGCAATCTTGCTGGCAGTGTCAAAGGAGTAGGATTTGTATCTATTACAAACTCAGGTCCATATGAAATAGTATAACAATCATTCTGAGCCAATTGGTTAATTCTAAATTCTCTGTTTCCTGCTTCTGTAATTGTAGCTTCAACTACCACAGGAGTCCAGATATTCGGAGTGAAATCTTTCACTGCTGGCCAATTATAGCTTGTTCCGCTAAAGTCAAATGCTGCAACTTTCACATCACTAGCCTCTTTACCTGGCATTGGCAATACTTTAGCTATTGTCTTAAAGTAATATGTTCCAGGAGCAAGATTCTTTTCAACACCCCATGTAAATTCACTATCTTTACGTGAAGATACTGCTGTCTTTGTTTGACTAAAGTCAGGCGTACCTCTTCCTCTATCATTAATTTTAGTAACATCAAATGCGTATACTGGCTGTGCTGCAAGTTCAGTTGATTTTTCTGCATATTGAGCTGTAATTTCATCTGCTGTCAATGCAACATTGTATATTTTAAAATCATCAACCAATCCTTGTACTGTATCATCATTCCAGTCGTTTGTAAAAGCTCCGATTCCCATTTTAACATCATCCATAGTAAGTGAACCATCTATAGCTTTTATTTCATCATAAAGTCTTGACATGAAATAACGAGCTTCACCTGATGCAATCAACTGATCATTAAGATATACATTTGCTGTTTTACCATATTGAGTAACTGTTAGAAGAGCCCATTGCCCTGTTTCAGGAACTGTGTTTTCAGGAGCTGCAACCTTTGCCGCTGTATCATTTCCACTAGGTCCTGATGCATTAACATAAGAAATTGCTTTTGTATCTCCACGTCTTGGGAAAATTCCCATGAAATTAGACTGTTGAATAGTTCCTACATTTCCCTTTGTGCTAGTTGCCCAAAACAAATTGTGATAATCACTTATTACAGACATTCTTACCCATGCCTGAATAGTTGCTTCTTTACCTGTTTCTGCCAAAGGCTGATAAGACATAATCAAATCGTTCTGTCCAACTGGAGAATATGCTCCGCCATCAAGAGTGTTTTTATCTTGTACAGGTATTGTATATAGATCCTGTTTTGCTACACCAGCATCCTGATACTGTCTTCCTGACGTTGCTACCACACCGCTAACTACGTCTGTAGTACTTGTAGCATGATCTGCAATGCTGTTAAAATCAAACCATAATACTGGTGTTCTCTCAGCATTTGCCTCAGCTTGAATAAGTGTTGGATAATATTTCATTTCACAAGTCATTGTAACCTGTGCTTCTGCATTATCTGCAAAAGTAACTGCCTGATCATTGAAAACTGCTAATCTTAAAGAATCTCCAGCATTCATTTCAAATGCTTTTGTCAAAAGATCGCTGTACTCTATTGTTTCTCCGCTATTCAAAAGATAAGAGTCAATCACTGTATCATTCAAAAGCACTTTTACAGTCACTTTTTTATCAGTGTTTGCATTTGAAAACTTAATTGCAAACGGAGAGCCGTTACCATAACTATCACTGTCAAGAGTAACTAGATTTCCTGCATCGATATCACTACCGCCACTATCTTTTGCTACAAATGAATATGCTCCGTCTTCAGGGGCTATAAATGTCATTGCTACAGGTGTACTATCTGTTGCAACAAGTCTAGGCTGACAACCTGTAGTTGATCTAAATCCTGGTGCATAAAAGCCTCCTGATTTTCCAACTGCATTTCCTGTAACATCTCCAGCTGTTGCCGCTGCATCTGACATAACATTTCTGTTTCCGTCATTTACCATCTTCTCCAATGCAACCCATGCTGTTCCATCGAAGTACTCACCCTGCCATCCATGTGAGGATGCCTGAGCGTTTCCTATAGTAGCTCCTATATTTTGCTGAATGTCGTATCCGTATTCACCAAATGGGAATACATCTCCGGCAACAATACCTGAGGCAGATTCTGCCGATATTGACACAAAAATGGAGATTACTAAAGAAAGAACTAGTAACATTGAAATTAAAACTTTTGTTTTCTTCATACATCGTTTCCTCTCTTTATTTTTTTTCTTAAATTGTAACGTAAAATGTCACATATTTGTCTATACAATTATATCTTACTTATTTGATATTGTAAATATATTTTTCAAAACGTCCATTTTGTTCATATTTACGCCACTTCATACCACAAAAACAGACTTTCACTTACGTGAAAGTCTGTCAAGGTTTTAAGCTTTATTACCATAAAGTTCGAATTCTTGCACTCTGGCAATTCCATCTGTTCCTGCATTTAAAATTAACACTCTGACATACTGTGCTGTGAATAAATCCACATTTTTATCTGTAATACTACTTGTATTACCTTTCACTTCCTCTATGTCCGTCCATGTTTCATTATCAGAACTTGCCTGAATCTTATAATCCTTTGTATTAAGTCCTTTATCCATATATGCTGTTTCGGCATGCTTCAATACATATCTGCTTATTTTGTATTCCGCTCCTAAATCTATTGAAATCCAATTTTCGCTTTCTGCTGACCAGCCATTTGTAAACGAACCATCAACAAGACTCTCTGTATTTTCACCCTGACTCGAAGAAACATTTCCTCTTAATGCAACATTATAAGGTACTCCATTCGCTTCATTTTGTAACATCATAAAATGGTCTGGGCGTACAAATACCACCTTATCCTCTAAATCTTTAAGTATAGAAGCTGCCATTTTTTGCATATCATTATACCCCATATTCCATGCAACCCCTTGGAATGCATGAAAAATAGGTTTTGTACCATCAACTTTTGTGGATAAAATTTCTATATTCATCTTAATATCATCAATACTTGCAGCATAATTCGATGTAAAAGGAGTTGAAGATGTCTCTCCATAAACCTTGTTTTCCCCATTTTGCATAAACAATCCATACAGAGATTTAGTATATTTTGAATATGAATTTCCCTGCATATCACCTAATGTATCCCATATAGTTATAACCTTCTGATTTGTCTTCCTAAAATATGTATCAGTATTTTTCGCAAATTCATCAAAAAGCACTTCATCCTTACAATTCTGAACAGTCATATACCCTGCTCCCGAAGGTCCAGAAATAAAGCAATCCATGTCAGTAGCATTTTTATAATAGTAATTCATCATTTGAGGACCTGCATCTAAAAGCATAGGACTTATTGTCCACCCAATCGGAACTGAGCCCCTTTTACTGCTACCCCAAAGAGAATTGCTCTTCATATGATGCTGATTATATTGTATATTATCCCCATCACTAAACACTAACGCAACATAAAGCTTATTTTCCAATTTTGGTTTTTCAGGAACTTCTGGTATCTCTATCTCTTTAGACAGTGATGAGAACACCGAATAATTTTCATAATAGTCTGACGGAATTGTCGGAATGCCAAATTCAGATGCTGCTGCAACTCCCTTAACTTCGCCTTTCCACCAACCAGTATAACAACCCTTTCCAGCCTCAGTTTGAGCAAAATATTTTTTAACATGTTCCTTATCCTCTGGGTTTGTAGGGTCAAGCCAGATGGTAAACGCTTTTGCCGCCACTGCTAAATCCCTTATTCCCACATTAGTTTCCGGATCTGCACCTGTGAAAATTCTTTTATCGCACTTTGAAAAATATTCATTATACGCAAAGTCATATGCTTCCAACCTGTCTGTAAACATTCCTCGCAAGTCTTTTATTACAGGAAAATTAAAAGGCTCAGCCGTTAATTTTTCAGCCAATTTAGGGGATACCACAATACCATCCTCTACACCTGCTATTGTGGTTGCAACATTTATTGTATCATTAAGTTTAGTGTCATATATAACAATACCCTTTATTTCACTTTTATATTTTTCAATTACCTTATATATATCCTTTTCCTTTGTATAACTCAGCCCAAACTCTTTTGCCCAAGTTTCTTTACCTTCTCCTGCATTTGAATTTAAAATTAAAACTCTTGGCTGTTTTCTGTTTATCAAACCTTGAAATGTAACAGCCAGTGTATAGAGATCTTTTGACTGAGAAACTTCAATTGCATCAAGACTTTCCGCAGCAGGCGCAAATGTTGGTAATAAGTGACCATTTAACCAAGTTATACCTTCACTATTCACTGTTCCCTCATCAATATCCGCATAATTATTGGGATACTTTGAGACAATATCAGTATTATCTTCTGGTTTACTGGTATCACAGGCTGTCATAAAAATTAACATGCCACACAATAAACACATAATAAATTTCTTCATTTAAACTTCCTCCACATTATTTTTTAAGAAGCTTTCTTTTTCTTAATTATAAAATATGCCGCCGCTCCTCCTCCGCCAATAACCAGAATTCCCAAAACAATGTAAATTACAGGACTTGATGATTTTTCCTCTGTTACTGATGGGGAAGGTTCCACCGATGCTGATACAGTTGCATCTGGTGTATCTGTTGGTGTTGAAGTTGTAGCGTCTGGTATATCTGTTGTTGCTGGGGTAGGCACTGGTGTTTCCGCAGGTGCCGGAGTTTGATTATTATTTGAAACTGGTAATTTATAATTTGTAGTTGAAAGAAAATCTGATTTTGTCAAGGCTCCGCTTGAAACCCTTATTGCCGCCATCTGTCCCATGAACGGACGTCTGGTTGTTCCTTTATCATCTTTTCCAAGTTCTGAACCTGGCTTTGTATTATATTTACGACCCATACCTATATCCCACGCATATCCATCTTTACCAAGTTTAATACCTGTTATCTCTTGTGTGGATTCATGAAACACTTGTCCATTCAAATACATTGTATTCTTCTTTCCATCATTGACAACTGCAATGTGATACCATTGTCCCGGAACAAGATCAAAATTTGTCTCCCATTTATCCAGTGAATCATTGTTTGCTGAATTAAATCCTGTATTAATGAACTGCAGATTCGCTTTATTATTTGAAGATATCTTTCCGCTATCGGCATTTGTTCCTGTGTTTGTTCCTACACTCAATGCTGATAACGGGTCTGTATTATCAATTGTATCATCTTGTACCAAATCGCATGATAACCTTGTTCCCTGTCTTGAAAAAATTCCGCTATATCTGTTATATGAAAAATCAAAATCAGGAGTAAATTTAATTATAGCCTCAATTGTATAACCATTTTTAAATTCTTCCTTATTTATAGGAGCATTTTCAACAGTTTCAAACCACTTTGCAACTGGTATAACTCCGCCATGGAAAGTATCCTGTTTACTTGTATCACAATATTTTTTCTGATTATCAAAGAGTAATGATGATGCAACTCCTCCATAGCCATCACTCTGCCATTTTAATAAATTTTCTGTTGTACTTCCTTGTGACATAACCTTTAGATTGTTTCCATTGCCAGACAAATCTTTTATTGCAAAGGAATTTCCATTAATATCTCCTGAATAACAACTTTCTGTATTTTCAAATCTCCAGTATGCAACAGTTTTAGATTCATCTGCCGAAACATTTACCGTAACAATATTTGCGAATATAAATGATGCAACAAAAACTGAACTTATTACTTTCTTGAAATTCATAGTTTTTCCTCTTTTCTCGGTATTATTTAGTTCTTAAAAAATATCTATATAATTCTACCATACCCAGAGGAGTGACTTCAACCGCCCAATGTAACAATTATCACTGTTCCTTCATTTATTTCACTTTTTAATTCAATTTTCCCTCCATATGCAAGTACAATATGCTTAACAATCGCCAAACCAAGTCCTGTACCGCCTGTTTTCTTTGAGCGAGATTTGTCCACACGAAAGAACCGTTCAAACACCCTGATTTGTGCTTCTTTTGGTATTCCTATTCCTGTATCAGATACAGTTATCCGCACCACTTTCTCAAACATATCTATTTTCAAATCTACCTTTCCCGAAGGTTTATTATATTTAATTGCATTGTCAATCAGATTATAGAATAATTCACTCATTTGGGAAGGATTTGCATACAAAATACCTTCACCTGAAACAACAACCTCTATATTTTGTTCCTTTGCCTTATACGCAAGTGATTCCGCAGTTTCTTTTGCTGTTGTATATAAATCAACATTTTCCTTTGTTACTTCAGCATTTTCTTCATCTAGCTGTGATAACATAATAATATCTTCAATGAGAACAATCAGCCGAGCAGCTTCATCTTTGATTTTTTCATAAAATTGTACTTTATCTTCTTCTTTAACCATTCCTGAACCAAGCATTTCCGCATTTCCATAAATAGTAGTAAGCGGAGTCTTAAGTTCATGTGACACATTCGCTGAAAACTCACGGCGTAATTTTTCAGACAAAGACTTCTCTGTTATATCCAAAAATAAAATTATTGCACCACTGTTTGTAACCGGACTAAAATATACCCGATATAGTCTTTCCCTTTGAAGAAAACTTATTTCGCTTCTTGTGCCATTAAGTGCCAAGTGCATGTGCTTGGTAAGCTCAACATCTCTAAGTATCTCAAGAATATTTTTACCATCAGCAGAATTACGTATATCAAACAACTCCGCTGCACTTTTATTTACAGAGAGAATTATCCCTTTCTTATCAAGAAGCACTATTCCCTCACTCATACTGTCCATAATCGATGTAATAGTATCAGAACGATTTTTCAAATCTGCCAATTGAAATGCTATATGCTCCCTCTGCTTTGAAATTGTACGTAAAAATGGTGCCAATTCATCATACGGAATAAAATTATTATTTTCAATGTCAACATTATTTATCGGCTTTACAATCCTCTTAGTCAAACTGCTCGCAAGGAAATATCCTAGCACAATCATGACTATGATAACAAGGAGAACAACTGGAATTGCTTCACCAAACATTCCCCATATACTACTCGTCGTTTTTGCAAGACGCAATACTGAACCATTTTCCATTTTTATTGCATAATAATAGGTTTCTTGTTCAAGGGTATCTGAAAAACGACTGCTCTCACCTCTCCCCGATTCCAATGCTTTCTTGACCTCTTCTCTATCTGCATGATTGGGGAGCAGTGCTTCTTCTTCATCATCATCATATAGCACCGTTCCATCTACTGATATAACTGTGAGCCTCATGTCCGATATTGAAAGCAGAGAATAATTTTCAACAGTCAGTGTATCCTTTAATATTTCTGCCCTCTCACGAAGTTCCTCTTGTACAGATGAAGAGAGCTGTACATAAAAAACAGCACATAACATAACTGATATTGCCAAAAGGCTTGTAATTGCCAAAAGAAGCATACTAAAAAATATACGTTTTTTCATAACTTACTCCTCAATTTTATATCCAACATTTCTCACAGTTTTAATCACTTCCCCATAAATACCCAACTTTTGCCGAAGGGATTTGATGTGCATATCCACTGTACGGCTCTCTCCATTGTAATCAAAGCCCCAAACTTCTTCAAGCAATTTATCACGGCTCAGAACAATACCCTCATTAACCATAAGATAGTTCAACAATTCAAATTCTTTATATGTAAAGCTAATTTCATTGTCACCCACTAAAGCCTTACGTTTATTGGGCTGTAGCGTTATATCCCCAATTTTCAATTCATCTTGCTCAACCAAATCTGAAGTTCTGCGAAGAACCGCGCGAATACGGGAAATAACCTCTAATACCGAAAATGGTTTTGTAATATAATCATCAGCTCCTAAATCAAGTCCTTTTATTCTGTCATATTCCATACCTTTTGCAGTGAGCATAATTACAGGAATTGACTTATATTTTGTCATCTGTTTTAGTTTCTTGAGTATCGTAATTCCGTCCTCACCTGGCAGCATAATATCTAAAAGAATAAGCAGAGGATTTCTCTCTTCTATTTCTTCCCAAAATCTTATACTGTCATTAAATCCTTCCGCTTCAAACCCTGCAGAGGTAAGTGCATACAAAATCATATCACGAATGTTATCATCATCTTCAACAATACATATTTTTCGCAAAACTACCCTCCTACAGAACTTGTTTGTTTTTATGTTTTCCTGTAATGGAAAATATTACCCACTCTGCTATATTCACTGCATGGTCACCTATACGTTCATAATATTTCGCAATCTGCATTAAATCAAATGCCTGTTCCCCATTTTTTGCATCTTCACAGACAAGGTTTATCAAATCCTTTTTTACTGTAACATACAATTCATCCACAATATCGTCATATGCAATAACTGCTTGCGCAAATTCAAGGTCTTTTTTTACAAAAGCATCTATGCTGTCAGTAACCATTTTAATGGTTGCGTCTGCCATCTGTGGTATATGGTCAGGTTTCTTTATATACTGTTGAGCTGACAGGAAAACACAAAGTTCCGAAATATCTGACGCCTGGTCACCTATTCTCTCCATATCGGTTATCATTTTTAATGCTGTTGATATCTGTCTTAAATCCTTTGCTACAGGTTGCTGATTTAAAATCAATTTCAGGCACAAACTTTCTATTTCTTTCTCTTTCTCATCAATGACAAAGTCATTTTCAATAACACTCCTTGCCATTCCTGCTTCCTGTGAAATAAATGCATTTGTTGTCTTTTCAATTGCCTGTTCTATCAACGCACCCATTTCTATCAAACTATTATTTAAAATTGTAAGCTGTTCATCAAAATAATTACGCATTATCCAAACCTCCCCGTAATATAATCCTCTGTCTCTTTTTCCTTTGGCTGTGAAAACATTAACTGTGTTTCTGAATATTCAACAACCCTTCCCATAAGAAAAAAGGCAGTTTTATCGCTAATTCTGGTAGCCTGCTGCATATTGTGTGTCACAATAATTATACTATATTTTTCACGCAGCTGCAGTAGAAGTTCTTCAATTTTACCTGTGGATATTGGATCAAGAGCGCTGGTAGGCTCATCCATTAGAAGAACTTCGGGATCCACTGCCAGTGCTCTTGCTATACAAAGTCTCTGCTGTTGACCACCCGATAATCCAAGTGCAGACTTTTTTAAACGATCTTTAACTTCATCCCAGATTGCCGCTCCTTTAAGCGATTGTTCCACTATTTTATCAAGTTCATACTTTGATTTTATTCCATGAGTACGCGGGCCAAATGCAATATTATCATAGATGCTCATAGGGAAGGGATTTGGTTTTTGAAAAACCATTCCCACACGTTTTCTCAGCAGGTTTACATCCATGGCTCCATATATATCCTCCCCAAACAGTCTTACATCACCCGTAATTTTGCAATTTTCCACTAAATCATTCATTCGATTCAATGATTTAAGCAATGTGGATTTCCCGCATCCTGACGGTCCGATAAAAGCTATAATTTCCCGCTCTTCAAGTTCCATATTTATGTTCTTAAGTGCCTGAAAATCACCATATGACAAATTCAATTCATTTATTTCAAAACAGTTCATGTGTTCCTCCCTATTCGTTTAGCTAATTTTGCCGATACAGTATTTATAATTACAACAACCAATAAAAGTATAACTGCTGTGGCATATCCTTCATCTGTATGTAAACCCTCACTGGAAAGTGCATACATGTGAACAGATAGCGTCCTCGCCGACATCATTGGGTCAGTAGGTACCTGTGCCACTGTTCCAGATGTATAAATAAGTGCTGCGGTTTCTCCTATAATTCTTCCCACCGAAAGTATTACTCCCGCCAATATCCCAGGCATTGCTGATGGCAAAACAATTTTAAACACTGTACGGAGTTTGCCTGCACCAAGTCCAAAAGACCCTTCCCTATATGTATCTGACACTGATTTAAGCGCTTCTTCACTACTTCTCATTATGAGCGGTAAAATCATTATTGAAAGAGTAAACGCACCTGCAAGAATTGAAAACCCCCACCCAAGAAATGTGACAAAAAAGAGTAATCCAAATAAACCATATACAATGGATGGAATACCTGACAGTGTTTCTGTTGTCATTCTCACCAATCCTACTGCCTTATTTCCTCTCTTTGCATATTCTACAAGATATATTGCGGAAAACACTCCAAGCGGCACCGCAATTATAAGTGACATAAATGTCATTATAATAGTAGAAATTATGGCAGGCATCATAGATACATTTTCACTATTATAAGTAAATGAAAAAAGTGATGGTTTTATGTGCGGAATTCCTTTCACCAAAATAAATCCCACAATAAACAACAATATTCCCACTGTTAAAGCTGCCGCCATCCAAGTGAAAAACGCCATTAATTTTTCAAATAATTTGTTTCGAACACTCATCATTTCATCCTCCTCTTAAGAATTGAAAAACTCAGATTTATAATGAGAATAAATACAAAAAGTACAACACCTGTCGCAATCAATGCTTCTCTGTGCAGATCTGCCGCATATCCCATTTCAATTACAATATTTGCAGTCATAGTACGCACTCCTTTTAAGAGGGATGATGGTATACGAGCTTGATTTCCCGCAACCATTATAACTGCCATTGTTTCACCAATGGCGCGCCCTATACCAAGTACAACCGCCGCCAATATCCCAGACTTTGCCGCGGGGAGTACCACTTTTATGATACTTCTGTAATGTCCTGCTCCAAGTGCCAGTGCACCTTCATAATATTGTTCAGGCACAGCACGCAATGAACTCTCCGCAATACCAATTATTGTTGGTAATATCATAATGCCCAAGAGTATACATGCAGATAGAATACTGTTTCCTGTAAGAGGTATAATGACTGCCATTCCGAAAAATCCGTATACAACAGACGGAATCCCCGCAAGCAATTCAACTCCAGGTTTTATAAATTTATATATTTTTTTGGGACATACCCTTGCCAAAAATACTGCTGTGAGGACACCTGCTGGAACACCAATGATAATTGCACCTGCTGTTACATACAAACTCCCTAATATCATTGGAAATATACCAAACTCAGGGGGAATGTCACTGGGTGACCATTCCCTCCCGAGTAAAAATTTAAATATCCCTATTTCACCCATTGCTGGTATTCCGTTTGCGAAGAGGAATAAGCATATAAGTCCAACCGCAAATATTGATGTTAATGCTGACAATAGAAATATGACATTCATAAATTTTTCATTAAAGTTCTTCATTCGTTTATGTCTCCCCAAGTAAGTGTTTCTCCTGTGAATATTGATTTAACCTGTTCCTTTGTGAGATTGTCAATTGGATTTTGTTCATTTACAATTACTGCTATGCCATCAAGCGCAATTTGTGTTGAAGCCAGCTTTTGCGATTCACTCTCTTTCAGTTCACGGCTTGCCATTCCTATATCACAAGTTCCGTCTATAGTTCCGGTAATTCCTGCTGAAGAATCACTCTGTTGAATTTCTATTGTTGCTTGTGAATTGATTTGCAAATAAGCTTCTTTTAATTTTTCCATGACAGGATTAACCGAAGTCGAACCTGCAACCACGATTTTACCAGATGGTCTATTTCCGTCATATGGCTGAGCACTTTCATTAATTGTAATATAATTCTTTGAAACTATAGCCTGACCTTCTTCAGCCAAAATAAATTTTATAAAATCCTCAGCAAGCTCATTTATATCTTCTTTCGTAACAACATTGAAAGAACGAAATACAGAATATGTTTCATTTTTCACATTTTCTGGAGATGCCTCAACACCCTCAATCTTAAGTGCTTTGACTGTATCATTCATTGACCCCAACGAAATATAACCTATGGCATATTTATCACCTGAAATATTGGTCATCATTATATCTGTCTGTTTCGCCGTAATGGCCTCTTTTGTCGTCAAATCTTTCTTTGTTCCATTATCTCCTTTTTGTTCAATCCCAAAAAGCTCTATAAATGCGCCTCTTGTACCCGAACCTTCTTCACGGGATATAACAGATATATCCTTCTGTTCATTAAACACACTCCCATCTGTGCATGCCGACAATGCCAATGTCCCTAAAAGTAAAATGCTGATAATTTTTTTCTTCATGTAAAAATCCTCCTAATTTGCATTTTTGCAACATCATTCTATTGCGTCAATGTAAACTTAAAGGACTTGTTTATGTAAAATGTATGTAAAATTCAACTCTGCACCCGAGAGAACGGACACTTCACAACTTGGCATAGTATTATATAATTCCGATTGGGCAATGTATTTTCGGGGGGAACCGAACATTTTAATTACATAA
>JGI994J12354_10000916_pt1 | contig 30122 bp, 25 predicted proteins | sample IntmicLarv3ML3BL_FD_12354 | JGI IMG/M metagenome (IMG submission 12354) | reverse complement strand
GGTACAGGCCTTACCGGCGAAGGCGGCGGCAAATATACCACCGGTGCAGGTGCCGGCGGAGGCGGCGGTTCTTTAGGCGGAGGCGGCTCTGGCGGTGCTGCGGGATGGAGTCTTTTAGCAAGCGGCATCGGAGGAGACGGCGCAATGGGCGGCGGAGGTGCCGGCGGCGGTTCAACAGTTAACCTTTCGGGCGGCGGAGGCGGCGGAGCTGCGGCTATATATAAAACGCCGTACACAGTCACACCCGGTCAGAATATTACTATATCAATAGGTGCCGGCGGCAACTCAACAGCCCCGCAAGGCGGGCGCGGCGGACGCGGTATAGCAATTATTGAATGGTAGGGAGGTAATAATATGAACAGATACGCATATATAAGAGACGGAGTTGTTTGGGAAATAGTGGAGTCACAGACTAAACCTGACTGGCCCCCTACTCAAGAAGGGGTTAAGCCGCTGTTTGTTGAAATACCTGAGAATGAAATCATTGAGGAAAATTTTATCTATGATGCAGAAACAGGGGATTTCAGCCCGTATGAAGGTTACGGCGAACATAGCGATGGCGGCATCGGTACAGGTGCGGGGATAGATGGGGAAATACAAGAATAACTGTTTTTACGAAAAATACTTTTGCTCTGATATGGGGTCGAAAGTCCATAGAATATTTTTTGTAAAACCTCTTGACAAATAGTACTACATATAGTACTATAACAACAGGAGGTGAAACAATGGCAGGGGTTGAAAAGATAGTCGAGAAAATGCAAAGACAACCATACGGAATTACATTTAGCGAATCACAAAAGGTGCTGGAAGCGTATGGGTTCAAAGTAGTTAGGCATAAAGGTTCACACTATCAGTTCAGGCGAGATAGCGGCGAATTGATAACAATCAAAAAGGATTCGCCAACGGTTAAAAGAGCTTATATTGAAGATATATTATCAAGGATTGGCAAGTAGTCAATCCTTTGTACCCCTGCATTTATATTATGGATAAAAAAGATAAGGATTATTACATGGGTTTACCTTACAATTATGTTATTAAAAGGCATAATGATGAAAGCGGAGAGTATTTCTTTGGCAAAGTTTTTGAACTTGATGGCTGTCAGAGTCATGGCGATACTTTTGAAGAAGCATATGATTCATTGCGAGAGGCTATGGAAGGATATATTGAAGTCAAGCTGGAATACGGCGACACCATACCAGAGCCAATAGACAACAATGAATACAGTGGAAGATTTAACTTGCGAATACCTAAAAGCCTTCACCAAAAGTTAAGCATGGAAGCCAAAGAAGAAGGTGTATCGCTTAATCAATATGCGTTGTTCAAGTTGAGTAAGGTTTAATAGCTTTTCAATACAGCCGCCTAGTGCGGCTTTTTCTATGTAAAAAACTTTCTGTCGCATATGGAACAGAAAGTCCTAAAGATAAACCACCCCCATATGGGGTAAGTTTAGAGGGTGTCATTTGAAATGATACCCTTTTTGCGAAAATAGTTTCGCCCTGATATGAGGGTGAAAGTCCCTTGAAAAAAATATTCAAAACCCTCTTGACTTTTGCCAGACATAATATATAATAGAATTATGCCAGACAAAAAAGGAGGTACGGATTGTCCCCAAGAACAGGCAGACCAACTGAAAACCCTCGCTTAAATAAAATTAGTATTCGTATAAGTGACAATGATAAAGAAATTTTGGAAACTTATTGCGAAGAAAAAAATGTTAACAAGACAGAAGCAATAAGCAGGGGGATTAAAAAGTTGGAAAGCGATATAAAAAAATAAAAGTAGCCGTCTTCCCCACCACAGAGACGTACGACTACTTAACGCAGAGATTTCTCTCTATGAAATAATATATCATAGACGGGGATTTCTTTCAAGCGCAAATCGAAGGAGGTCTTTTTTATTGTCAAATAGTTTAGTATTTTTAGAACCGAATAAAATTGATACGATACCTTTTACGACTTCGAAAGTAATTTCGGAATGGGTAGGAATAGAACACCGAAAATTAAAAATCAGTATCCGAAAACATCAAAGCGCTCTTGAAACATTTGGCAGAATTGGATTGATAGTTTCTGCCTCATATGGGGCAGAAACCTCTGTAGGTAGACCTGAGGAAAGTTATCAATTAAACGAACAACAAGCAACCCTTTTAATAACATTTTTAAAAAATACTCCTATTGTAGTAAAATTCAAAACCGAATTGGTTAAACAATTTTACCTTATGCGTACGGAACTATTAAAACGTCAAGTAAACCGTGAACAGCTAAAACCTATTCGTCGCGAGCTGACAGATGTTATTCAAGAGAAAGAACCTGATAACAAATGGGCATACAAATTATATACAGACCTTGCCTATAAAGCTGGTGTGGGTAAAAATGCGGCTCAGATTCGTAAAGACCGGAATGCAGGCAAAAAAGCTGTTGCGGTTGATTATATGACAGCGAATGAAATTGAAAGAATTTCGAAACTTCAAAGCCAAATAGCTGTTCTGAAAGAAATGGGTATGGAATATCAACAGATTAAGGCTTTAGTACTTGAAGGAAAATTGATAGGTAAAATCGCATAAGATTATAGGAGGTTTTTTAAATGGACAAAGCAAATGAATTTATATTAGAAGCATACGTAATGGCATACAACAATCTTTCACATTTTCATACGGAAATGGTTGAGCGACTTAATTTAAGCGTATTTGATACTGCAATTATAAATAAGCTGTTAGATTTTCAAAAAGAACAACTGGAAGCACAAAGGGAACTGGTAGAAGCAGGATTGACAATGAAAGATGTATTTGCGTTTATGGCAGACAGAGAGGGGGATTGTGTAGCATGAGTAATTTAGCGATAATAGAATCTAAAGAAATAGCATTGGACAGTAGAGATGTAGCGCAGATGGTTGGGAAAAAACATTATGACTTGTTGAAGGATGTAAGGCAATACATTGACTATTTAGGTGAAGGGAAAATTCCCTTTGCTGGATTCTTCCAAGAATCAACCTATACAGATAGCCAGAATAAAGAACAGCCCTGCTACTTCATAACCAGAAAAGGCTGCGAATTTATCGCCAACAAGCTAACAGGGCAAAAAGGTACAGTTTTTACAGCAAGCTATATAAATAAATTTCATGAAATGGAAAAGAAACAACCAATCCCTAAGCTACCACTCGACAAAAACAAGCGCCTTGAAATCCAAGAGCGCAATGCAAGGGCTAAAATAGCCAACCTGTACCTGCGCATTGCCGATAATGACGCTTTACCCACAAACTACCGCGGCATATTCCTAAGCTACGCCAGCAAAGAATTAAGCGGACAGGATATACTGCCGTTACCGAAATCGGAAGCTAAAACATATTCCGCTACAGATATAGGCGATATGTTCGGCATAACTTCCGCCATGGTGGGAAGAATCGCAAATGCGAATAATCTGAAAACTGATGAATATGGCAAGCTGTATCACGATAAGTCAAGATATTCCACAAAGGAAGTTGATTCATTCAGGTACTATGATTTGGTTATTCCTGAGTTTGAACGGCTCTTAGGCAGGGAAGCGGATTAAGATTGTATTGCAAAATAAATAATTAATATTAAGAGCGTCCATATGGGCGCTTTTTATATACCAAAAAGAAAGGAGAATCTATGATAACCATATATGACCAGCGAGAAACTAGCTTCACCAACAACGGGCTTGGCGTTATAAAAGCATCTTCCGCCGTTGTGACAGAAGAATTAAACGGCATGTACGAGCTGGAAGTTAAATGCCCGAATATTATTGAGAATGCAGGATTAATGCAGTATATCAAGGAATTCAATTTGATTCGCGCACCAACACCCAGAGGACATCAGATATTCAGAATTTACAGAACCATAAAGCTATTAACCGGCGAGATAGCAGTTAACGCAAGGCATATATATTATGATGGCCTGTATAACTTAGTCCGTTCGGCATCAGGCCAGGGCAGCGTTGATTTAGCCATCAGAACAATATACGGCGGCTTGGCATATTCCAGCCGATTCAATGTGTCAAGCACCCTTTCGGGATACGTGGATTTTGAATATACCAACACAAACCCTATAAATGCCATACTAAGCGATGAGGGCATTATGGGAACTTTAGGCAAAGGCGAAATACTGCGGGATAATTATAATATTACTGTTAAAGAATCTATCGGCGAAAACAGAGGTTTCGTTGTAAGGTACAGAAAAAACCTTACAGGACTGAATGTTGAAACAAAGATAGACAATATGGCAACCCGCATTCTGCCCATAGCCCGTGATGAAGAAGGCGAACCGTTATATCTGCCGGAAACTTTCGTTAACAGCCCATATGTTAACGATTATTTTATGCCTATATTCGCGCCTTTGGAGTTTAGTGATATAAGGCTGGGTGATGATATATACCCTGACTTGCCTACTGTATACGCAGAAATGCGCCGCAGGGCATCTGCTTTCTTTGAAACGGAAAGCGACAGGCCAACAGTAAACGCCAAAATTGATTTTATTTTACTAAGAAATACCGCGGAATATTCAGAGTATGCCAGCTTGGAAAATATATTCCTCGGCGATACGGTAAACGCGGTTCATGATGGGCTGAGCTTCAACATGACATCCAAATGCATAAAATATACTTATGATTGCATTATGGAAAGGTACAAAAGTCTCGAGCTTGGGCATTTTCGCGGTGATTTCGCAGCATCTACAGGCCGTGATATGGGAACCTTGAGAACCATAGGCCGGAATAATTCAACAACATTAGAACAGCTGGAAGCAAGAATGAACAGTCACATACACAACAGCAGCGACGGAACACAGAGAATTAGTTATTTTGATTTAGCAAACAGACCAACTTAGGAGGAATAAAAATGGAAGAACTTAGAAGAGATTTATCAGAAGTAAAAGCAGCAAATTATTTGTATATTACAGATGGTGCTATTCACTTTGCAAAGGCGTTTCATAATCCGCCGAAAAGCTACGCATACAAAAAAGAACGTGACGCTAATGGACAGCGTATCCCACTGAAAGACGCTAAAGGCGAAAATTATCAAGTTGATATGCCATGCGTAGAGATTTCACATCTTAATCTCATGCATTACGGCGGCAGTGTTTGCGTGCCTTTGGGTGGCCCTGCACGACAGTTCCGCGAGTTGGATATCCACAAGAAAGATGGCGTTTGGGTAGAAGATTCAGGCTATGATGTTAGCAAGGTTCCTGGCTTAATCGAGGCGCTGGATGAAGCTGATAGACTGTACTGGGAAGATTACGCGAATAGGGAATAATTAGCAGGAAAGTTTTAGGAAACCTCTTGACATGCGCATAAATTATACGTATAATAATAAATGTAAGGAGGGTGAGCAATGACGGTGAAAGAAGTAATGCGGATACTTCGCAAAGATGGCTGGGTAGAATTAAAGGGAAACGGCAGTTCACACAGGCAGTTTAAACACCCGACCAAAAAAGGCAAAGTAACCGTAGCAGACCACGGCGGAGACATTGCACCCGGTACACTTAAAAGCATAATGCGGCAAGCAGGGCTGTAAAAAGCCTTGTTTGTTGTTGCATATAAGGAGGTTTCCAAGATGAAAAAGACAACGTATTTTGCTGTTTTTGAGCCTTGTAAAGGCGGGGGGTACAGCGTGTATTTTCCGGACTTGCCGGGCTGCACGAGTGCAGGTGATGATTATGCCCAAGCGGCAGAAATGGCTACAGAGGCGTTAGGGTTACATTTATATGAAATGGAAAAAGATGGTGACGATATACCACTTGCGAGCCTTCCAAGTGAGCTGGAAATATATCCGGAAACTGAAAAAGACTATCTGGTTTCGCCTGTTTCCACATATCTGGATCTGGTTAAGAATAGGCTAGACAATCGCGCAGTCAAAACGAACTTAACGATACCTGCATGGCTAAAAGAAGCGGCAGAAGAACAGAATATTAACTTTTCACAGGTGTTGCAGGCAGCATTAAAAGAACAATTACAAATAAGATAATAATTTCTTAGAAACCGTCCTTCGTGGGCGGTTTTTTATTTTAACAAGAAGGTGAGGATATGAAGCGGATGGAAGATATGCTAAAGGGTGTCTTTGCTGTGATAGCTGCGGTGCTTACTTACGCATTCGGCGGCTGGGACTTGATAATGGTTGCTTTGGCGAGTATCGTAATTTTAGACTATATAAGCGGCCTGCTTAAAGCGGCGCACGATAACAAGCTGAACTCAAAAGTTGGCGCAAAAGGGATAATTAAAAAGGTTCTGTATTTTGTAATCGTAGCAATGGCGCATATCGTGGATACTGTTGTGGGTACTGATGTGTTGCTTAGAAATACTTGCATTTTCTTCTTCATAGCAAATGAAGGGATTAGTATTATAGAGAATGCGGCTGCAATGGGTATAGAAATGCCTAAAAAATTGAAGGATATGCTGGAACAGCTGAGGGAGAAGGATAAATAAATTATTGGCTTTTAACTGTAGCTATGATATTATTTAAATCTGGTAACGGTAAGCATTTGGGTTTGGCCTTCTTAAATTCATGATTCACCTCGTGAAATGCAAGGAGGTATGCTTTTGACTACATATGAAGCACTGTCTTTGACAATTAGCTTTTCTATATTAGTTATAGCAATCCTGAAATTCAGGACAAAAAAATAAACCCTCATTGCTTTAGCCGAGCGTAGGGTTTATTAATCTTCTCTAGGCTAAACCGCATTTGCTTGCGGTTACCTTTACCAGTATTATAGCAAGAAGTTATAGAAAAATCAATATGAATATACGACCGCCCTCACAAGGCGGTTTTTTATTGCGGAAGAAGGTGATTAAATGAAAATATACATTGACCAAGGTCACAACCATTCAAATTTCAACACTGGATGCGCTGCAAACGGCCTAAAAGAACAGGATATAACCTTTTCTGTAGGTAAGTTGCTTGCAGAGAAGTTAAAGGCTTGCGAGGACGTAGAAACAATGCTTTCCCGTCCAACTAATGAGACAAACTTAGGGACAAATAACGCGACAGCCATAAGCGCACGATACTCAGCAGCCAACAACTGGAAGGCTGATTTTTTTATATCTATACATGTTAATGCCGGTAAAGGAACTGGCGCAGAAACTTTGTATTATAAATCGGATTCATTATTTTATGCTGAAAAAGTTCAAGCTGAATATGTTAAGCATATGAACATTAGAAACCGCGGCGTAAAATATCGTAATGATGTAGCCGTTATAAGATATACAAAAATGCCCGCAATATTGGTTGAACTGGGCTTTATAGATGATCCAGCGGGTGAAGATTTCATAATGCTTAAAACCCGCCATGCTGATATGGCAGAAGCCTTGTATATAGGGCTTAAATCAGCGCTGGATTTAAAAGAGAATCAAGTTGATAAAACTATTATGTTGTATAACGGCAAGCAAATAGAAGTGGAACGCGTGCTTATTGATGGGTATAACTATGTTAAGCTCAGGGAACTTGAAAAGTTTGGCCTTAAAGTTGATTATGATGAGGTTCGACGGTTGCCGGTTGTTAAGAATGAGAAATAACATAATTTTAGCCGGGGGATATACCTCCGGCTTTTTTTGTTTATATGCGACTTAAAAATTTAACAACAGTTTTAACAACACCAAACCCACAAAATACTTTAGAATAATGCAATTATAAATATTGGTTTGAGAATAAGAAATACAGCGCAACCCTTGTAAAACAACAGTTTATAGTGTGTTTTTCTTCAAGCGGGCTACGGGAATCGAACCCGCATATCGAGCTTGGGAAGCTAGTGTTCTGCCACTGAACTAAGCCCGCATAAATTATCTTGTAATATATTATCACTGAAAAGCCTGTAATGTCAAATGAATTTGGAAATATTAAAACCCTATAATCTTTGTATAAAATATAGCGACGAAGAATATTATTTCTTCGTCGCTATTTAAGGGTTATTAGATTTCAGGATAGAGTTGGAATTTGTCAGTAAGAGCTTTAACTCTATTGGCTGCTGCTTCTTTGTCGCCGCCTTTTAATACATCGGCAATAATTTTAGCAACTTCTTCCATATCATCTTCCTTCATGCCGCGGGAAGTAGCGGCTGCTGTACCCAGGCGGATACCGCTGGTTTCCATAGCTTTTTTAGGATCGTTAGGTATGGAGTTTTTATTGCAGGTAATATGAACTTCATCAAGTAAATGCTCAGCATCCTTGCCTGAAATATCCAAACTTCTAAGGTCTACGAGAAGGAGATGGTTATCTGTTCCGCCGGAAACGAGATCAACGCCGTTTGCCATAAGCGTATCAGCCATAACCTTGGCATTTTTAATAACCTGAGCAGCATACTCTTTAAATTCAGGCTGAAGCGCTTCCTGGAAGCAAACAGCCTTAGCGGCAATAATATGCTCCAATGGGCCGCCTTGGATGCCGGGGAAAACGGATCTGTCAAGAAGTTTTGCATGCTCCTCTTTACACAGAACAAGACCGCCTCTAGGGCCGCGGAGAGTTTTGTGTGTGGTGGAGGTAACGAAATCAGCATAAGGCACAGGATTTTGATGGAGACCTGCCGCAACAAGACCCGCAATATGAGCCATGTCAACCATGAGGTATGCGCCGATTTCTTTAGCTATTTCTGAGAAGGCTTTAAAATCGATGGCTCTGGCATAAGCGCTGGCGCCGGCGATAATAAGTTTAGGCATCTCTTCTTTAGCGAGTTGTCTTACTTTGTCATAGTCAATAACCTGAGTATCGTCTTCAACACCGTAAGCTACTACTTCAAAATATTTGCCGGAATAGGTGAGTGGATGACCGTGAGTTAAGTGACCGCCATGAGCCAGGTTCATGCCCATAAATTTGTCACCTGCCTCCAATACGGCGAACATAACGGCTGTGTTGGCTTGTGCGCCTGAGTGAGGCTGAACATTAGCGTGTTCCGCGCCAAAAAGTTTCTTAGCCCTTTCAATGGCTAAAGATTCGGAAACGTCTACAAATTGGCAGCCGCCGTAATAGCGCTTGCCGGGATAACCTTCTGCATACTTGTTTGTGAGATGAGAACCCATAGCTGCCAAAACCGCTTTGGAAACAAAGTTTTCAGAAGCGATAAGCTCGATATTCTGTCTCTGGCGAGTTAACTCGTCGTTCATGGCGGCATAAAGTTCAGGGTCCGCCTGCTTGATGGTGTCGAAATCGTACATAAGAATTACCTCCATTGTATAGAATTTGGACAGACTATTGCCTGCTTATAAAATTTTTAACAGGTTTATGACCAAAAAGGCATAGTTTTATTTTAAAAGACCATTTTTAGTCAAAAACCAAATCAATTTTATTATAACACTGTAAAAAAAATATATCCATAAAATAGTTATAAAAATCCTGTATACTTATAAGCAAAAGTTTTAGTTTAGCTTATTTATCTCTTAAATTTGCTCCGGTTTCTTTCTCGAGGGAAGCTATAATCGTATCCATTTTTTCTGAAATTTCATCATCTGTCAGTGTTCTGTCCTCTGCGCGGAAAGAAATTGAATATGCCAGCGATTTCATGCCTTCCGCAATTTGAGCGCCTTTGTAAATGTCAAAGAGGTTGACGCTTTCAATGAGCTTGCCGCCGCGTTTTCTTATAATGCGCTCTATCTGGCCGGAGGCTATCTCGTCTTTAACCAGCATTGCAATATCCCTTGTCATGGCAGGATATTTAGGCAGCGGCTTGTATTGGCTTACAAGGCTTGCGCGCTCATAAATAAGAGAGCAGGAGATACATGCAACATAAACCTTTGCGCCGATTCCGTAATTTTCGGCCACCGTAGGATGAATTTCTCCTAAAAAGCCCGCTTCCTGCCCGAAGGCTGAAAACTTGGCGCATCTACCCGGATGTATGAAGGCGAGCTCCTTCTCAGGTTCTATTTGTATTTTATCCAACATTCCCATGCTATCAAACAATTCCTCACAAACCCCTTTGAGATAGAAGAAATCCTTAGCCCCGCCTTTGCTGTAGAAAGCTATGGTAAGCATATCTTCTTCCAGAGGCAGTTCAGTTAAAGGCAGTGCCTTAGGCAGGTAAACCCTTGCTATTTCAAAAAGCATGGCCTCATCAACGCGCCTGTTGTAGTTTGTAGCCATATTTCCCAGCATACCGTTTAAAGTAGTTGTTCTCATTATGCTGAAATCCTCGCCCAGCGGATTTTTAATTACGGCAGTATTTCTCAAATGAGAATCCTCTGCAATTAAGAGCTTATCAAAAACCTTGGGGCTTTCGAAAGAATATGTCATGGCTTCCGAAAATCCCATGGCAGTCATTGTATTTTTAATCAAATCTTCTATAATCTGCTTTTGGCTTTTCTTGCCTGCTGTGGGTGATCCTGCGGAAAGTGTGGTGACGATATTATTATAGCCGTAAATACGGGCTATTTCTTCTGCAATATCGGCTTCCATTTCCAAATCAGGGCGGAATGTCGGTATAATCGCAATATTGTTTTCCACTTCTATTTCAAGCCTGTTAAGATAAGCATACATATCGCTTTCGCTAATATCTGTGCCTAATAGAGCATTGATTTTTTGCGGGTTGAAAGCCATTTGGCGCTTTGCAACAGGAGCCGGATAATTATCCACAACACCGGGCACAACCTCTCCGCAGCCAAGCATTTCCACCAGCTGAACGCATCTGTTAAGAGCATCAAGAGAAAGATTAGGATCGAGACCTTTTTCATATTTTCCGGAAGCATCGGTTCTAAGGCCCAGCTTTTTGGAAGAAAGGCGGATGTTTGTGCCGTTGAAATTTGCGGATTCAAATATAACGGCCTCTGAACCGCCGGTAACCTTTGAATCTTCCCCGCCCATAATGCCTGCTATAGCTACGGCCTTTTCAGGATCTGATATAACCAGCATGGAAGAATCGAGATTTCTCTCAACTCCGTCCAATGTGGTAATAACTTCACCGTCTTTGGCGTTTCTTACGATAATTTTGCTCTCGGCTATGCCGGAAGCATCAAAAGCATGGAGTGGCTGGCCTAACTCCAGCATAACATAGTTTGTAATATCAACTATATTGTTAATAGGTCTGAGCCCTGCGCATGTGAGCCTGTGGCGCAGCCAAAGCGGGCTTTGTTCTATTTTAACATTTTTAACTACTCTTGCCGCATAGCGGTAGCACAAATCGGGCGAATCTATTTCTACGCTTATGAAGTCGCTTGCATGTCCTTTGGCTTCTTCTTTTACAGTGATTTCAGGATAATTGAATTTTTTGCCGTAAGTCGCGGCGGCTTCCCTTGCAAGCCCGACTATGCTGTAGCAGTCCGGCCTGTTATTTGTTATTTCATATTCAATAATATCCTCTTTTATCTGGAGAAGCTCCAACGCATCAGAGCCTAAAGGTACTTCGCTTTCAAAAATATAAATCCCGTCTTCCGGCGCTTCGGGATAATCGTTTCTCGTATAGCCAAGCTCTTCAATAGAGCAGAGCATGCCTTGACTTTCAACACCGCGAAGCTCTGAATTTTTTATTTTCTTGCCTTCTGCCAAAACCGCGCCGTCAAGGGCTACGGGAACATATTGACCTTCTAAAACATTGGTAGCGCCTGTTGCTATTTGAACGGTTTTGCTCCCTATATCCACCTGGCAAACCACCAGCTTATCAGCATTTGGGTGCTTTTCAATTTTCGTTATTTTTCCGGTAACTACATTGCAAAAATCCTTGCCTATATATTCAATAGTCTCAACCTTGGAGCCGCTCATGGTCATATCATCAGCGATTGCCTGAGTGTCCGCATCTATATCCACATAGCTTTTCAGCCAGCTCATGGGTACGTTCATATATTTTTCCTCCTAATTTTTAATTAAATCAGCCGGTTAAAACTGCTTCAAAAACCTAACATCATTTTCATAGAGCAGGCGCAAATCGGCAATATTGTATCTTTGCATGGCTGATCTTTCAATGCCCATGCCGAAAGCAAAGCCTGTATAAACATCAGGGTCAATGCCGCAGCCCGCCAAAACCTTCGGGTGAACCATTCCGCAGCCCAGAAGCTCAATCCAGCCGCTGCCCTTGCAAACCCGGCAACCGCTTCCCCCGCAGGCGAAGCATGATACGTCCATCTCTGCGGAAGGCTCTGTAAACGGAAAATGATGAGGGCGGAAACGAACTCTCGTACCGCCGCCGAAAAGCTCTTTTGCGAAAACCTCAAGGGCACCCTTTAAATCGCCCATGGTAATGCCTTCATCAACCACAAGTCCTTCCAGCTGGTGGAAAACAGGGGAGTGAGTGGCATCAGTTTCATCCGAGCGGAAAACTCTGCCCGGAGCAATGATTTTTATAGGAGGTTTCTTATTTTCCATTGTTCTGATTTGCACAGGCGATGTCTGAGTTCTGAGAACATAGCCGCCTTCTACATAAAAAGTATCCTGCTCATCTCTTGCAGGGTGGTTTTTTGGGATGTTCAGCGCTTCAAAATTATAATAATCTTCTTCAATTTCAGGTCCTTCAGCTATTTCATAACCAAGGCCTATGAAAATATTTTTAATCTCATCAGTAACTAAAGTCATAGGATGCTTATGCCCGAGATTATACGGTCTTTTCCCCGGCATGGTAACATCTATGGTTTCTATTTTAAGGCTTGCGGCCAAAGCGATTTTTCCCAAATCCTGCTGCCTGCGGCCGACCATATCCTCAAGATACGCCCTTACATCATTTACCATTTGCCCTGCGGCCGGCCGTTCTTCTTTAGTTAATTCAGAAAGCCCTTTAAGCGCAGCGGTAAGCTCGCCTTTTTTGCCGAAAAGTTTAAGGCGCAAATCCTCCAATGCTTTTAAATCCGTTATTTCTTCCAGAGCCTTTAAGGCATCTGTTCTGATTAAATCCAGCTTCTCTCTCATTGAGATTTTCCTCCTTTAATATCTGTAAATATAATTCCAACAGCATAAATATTTTCGTGATGATTGCAGGCGGGGGAGCGCATATCCCGTTCTTGAAGCCATGCGGAGCAAATAAAAAACTCCGCCCCAAATAGGGGCGAAGTAATATCCGCGGTACCACCCTGATTCCGGTTTATAGCCGGCTCTTGGAAAGACTATAACGGGTCTTAAACCGTTTCGACCTATGCGCTAAAAATCAAAGCGTTTCAGCCTAAAAGCTCCGGCGCGAAAGTAGATGCCATATCCTCCAAGGCGCTCTCAGCTAATGCGCCTATTCTCTTTTAAAGGGTTTTGCAGGCATTTTATGGGATAAACCCCGCCATCATAGCCATTATATTTTATTTATTCAATGAAAGTAGTATATCATTTTAACGGATAATGTCAAGTTTTTCATATAATACAGCTTTATATTAAAGTGCAAAAGCAGCTTTATTTTAGCTGAGCATGAATCATTTTTCGCTATGTTTGGCTGTACAATACTTTAAAATTACACTATAATAAAAGTATTATATTAACCATGAAAAACAATAAAAAATCTTAATTATATTAATGTGGAGGTTATTATGGAAGAGATTAAATTGGAACTTTACCCGGCGGATACAAATACAAACGTTCCTGTGCAAGTAGAAAAAAGCATGGCAGATTCGATTTATAAGGAAGAATCGGAAAATCCCCTTGCATTAGCTTCGCTGCCTGAAAACCAGCAGGCAATGGTTAAAGATTTTATGGATAAAATTGATATAACAGACAGCAATCTTGTTATAACCTACGGCAGCGCCCCTCAAAATAAAATCGCCCAGTTTTCCGACAACGTTCTTAACAGCGTTAAAACTAAGGATCTGGGGGAAGCGGGCAAGCTCCTTTCGGCTTTGGTTGTTGAAATTAAAAACTTCGATACTGATGGTGAGGAGAAAAAAGGTCTTGCCAAAATTTTCGCAGGCCCTAAAAAATCCTATGATAGAATGATGACGGATTATTCTAAAGCTGAAACTAATATCAGCCGCATAACCACAGGTCTTGAAACACAGCAAAGGCAGCTGCTTAAAGATATTGAAATTTTTGATCAGATGTATGAAAACAATTATAATTATTTCAAAGAGCTGAGCCTTTACATCATAGCAGGTAATGAAAAACTTAAGGAAATTAATTCCGTTACACTTCCGGCTCTCAAAGCCAAGGCTGAAAGCTCCGGCAGCGAGTTAGATGCTCAGGAATATAACGATATGGCAAATGCCGCCAACCGCTTTGAGAAAAAGCTCCATGACCTGACTTTAAGCCGCACAATTTCTCTGCAAATGGCGCCGCAAATTCGTCTTATCCAGAATAATGATGCCCAGCTGGTGGATAAAATACAGTCATCTATCGTAAACAGCATACCTTTGTGGAAAAATCAAATGGTAATAGGTCTCGGCCTCGCCAATTCCAAAGCAGCTTTGGAAACTCAGAAAAAAGTTACCGATATGACAAATGAGCTCCTTCGCAAAAACAGCGAAATGCTCAAGCAAGGCTCCATTGAAGTTGCCAAAGAAGGCGAAAAGGGTATTGTTTCTATCGAAACTATACAAAAAACCAATCAAGACCTTCTCGATACCATCTACGGCATCATAGAAATACAGGAAAAAGGCAAAGCCGACAGGCAAGCCGCCGCAATAGAACTTGAAAGAATAGAAAATGAACTGAAAACGGCACTGCTCCAGACTAAGGGCAGGTAAGACTTGCAGATATTAATCCCCCCAAGGAGGACTAAATGAACAAACTCAAAACCACATTCACTTTCCTGCTTACAATTCTTTTCCTGCTTATTCCCCAAACGGCTCAAGCGGCGGAAGATTTTAACGATATACCCCAAAGCCACTGGGCATACTCACAGGTTATGAAGCTCAAAGAGCTGGGTGTTACAGCAGGCGTTGGCAATAATAACTTCGGCACAGGGCAAACAATAACCCGCGCAGAATTTGTGACTTTCCTCTCAAACCTTATGCAGTGGAAAAGCGAATCAGGCTCAGGGGATTATCTCGATAATACGGATAAAAGCAAGTGGTACAGCGCTTCTGTGACAAATGCTTACAGCCGCAATCTTACAGGCGGTGAAAAATCGCATTTTCGCCCTGGGGATAATATTACCCGTGAAGAAATGGCGGTTATGCTCATAAACAGCCTTGGCTTGGATTATTTGGCGGATAGGTTTTCGGCTCAAAAATCTGTGTTCTCGGATGTTACGGGAAATGCCGGATATATAAGCATTGCCAAGGATTTAGGCATTATATCGGGCATGTCTCAAACTACATTCGGCCCTGCTCAAACTGCTACGAGAGAACAGGCGGCAGCTATGATGGTGCGCATGTATAATCTCCTTCAAAATAAAACTGATGAATTAAACGGCTTCTACGCCATTCGCTCAGCCAACCAAATGGGAGCCGTTGCAAGCCTTGATACTCTTAGCTTCGGTTGGTGCGCTCTTGAAACGGATGGCGCAAAGGTATGGCTGAATACCACTGCTTCAGGCGGTAATGAATATAATATTCCCGCAGGCTTTGAACAGCCCTGGAATATGGCGGCGGGTAAAAATCGCCTTTTAATGATAGCTGTGAAAGATGAATATTCTTCTTTAGTAATAAATAATCCGGCTTTGCGGGCTGAGGCTGAAAAAGCTATAGCTTCAATCCTTCAAAACGGGTTGGGAGAAGAGAAAATATTTTTTGACGGCATTGTTTTGGATTTTGAAACTCTTAAAGGCGGGGAAAGCCGCAATTCATACAACGCTTTTGTTAAGCAGTTGAGAAGTTCAATAGGCACTGAGAAGCTCATTTATATAGCAGTTCACCCTGCAAGGTATAATCAGCAATATTATGACGGCTATGATTTCAAAGTGCTGGGCGAGCAGGCGGATAAAATTATACTCATGGCACATGATTATAATCCGAAATCCCTCACACCGGAGGAGATGGCCATGGGCTTAACCGCGACTCCTATTGCCCCAATAGACGGAGTTTATGAAGCCCTAAAAGCCATAACTGATGAAAATACAGGTGTTCAGGACAGAGGGAGGGTTATGCTGCAAATTTCTTTCTCATCCTGCCAGTGGAAGGTTCAAGATAGTGGAATTATAAACTCCAAGCCATATACCCCGGATTATTCCGCTATAATGAACCGTATAAATTCAGACCCCAACGCTGAAGTAAAATATTCGAATGTTCACCAAAGCCCGTATTTGACATTTTATAATGAAGAAGATTCAACAAACAACATAGTATGGTATGAAAATGAGCAAAGCGTTGCGGAAAAAATGCGGCTTGCGCTCCTTTTCGGCATAAATGATTTCTCCTTCTGGAGAATAGGGACAATACCGGATTATAATACGGCAAATCTTAATGTTTATGGAGCAGTTTTGAAATAAAATATACAGATGAAAAGAGCCGCAAGGCTCTTTTTTATAGGGAGTTTAAGTTTAAAGTAAAAGAGCGCTTCTTTTTTCGCCCTTTGGCTTTACTCATCAAAGACCTTATAAACCTCCCAATTTCTATACAAAACAAGGTTTTTCCGCTGCTCATCGTTTAAGGCTGTACTTGATATACCTTCAGGTGTAAAGCTATGATATTCCAAAACTATAGGAAATTCTTTTCTCAGCTCATTTAAATGATCGATAAAAGGTGAAGTATTTTCAAACCCTAAATATTCCAGTAAAAAAGCGCCGAGATAATTGGATGTAAATAAATAGTTTTCGCTTTTTTCTTCAAAGGAGCGGCCGTTTAGCTCCAGTGCTTTAGCTTCGCTGTTTTCCCATATAATAAAGGGCGTTTTGTGAAGTCGGGTGAGGGTATTCATATCATTTGCGCCATATTCTTCGGGGTAGAATATATTATAAACATCGGATGTAAAAGCCGGCAGATGGTCGCCGAAATAAAGGAGCACAACCGGCTCGTTAACAGACTCAAAATAATCCGTAAGCCGCTTTAGCTTGCGGTCGGCATCTTGTAAGCCTTCATAATAGTTTGAAATGGCATTTATATCATCGGCGTTTAAGTTTAAATCAGTTAAAAAATTAGTTTCTGCGCGGTATTTATCTTTATAAGGGCCATGATTCTGTATGGTAACGCAGTATTGGAAATAGGGGGTATCGGGATTTTCGTTCAGATTATTTTCAAACATTTCTATAATGCGCTCTATGGTAGCATCCTCGGTAATATACATGCCTTTTTCTTCAGCACCGCCGAAATCTTCCAAAAAAACCATTTTCTCAAAGCCCATGTATGAATACACATTTTGCCTGTTATAGAACCAGCGGTATCCGGGGTGCATAAATTCGCTGTTATAGCCTAAATTGTTAAGGCTATGGGCTATAGAGTCAAACTCTTCTCCAATCAGCCTGAATGCGAAGGAAGCCCCGCGAAAATGCCTGGTTGAAAGCCCCGTAAGCATGTCGAACTCGGTATCTGCTGTGCCGCCGCCTACGTTTGGCACAATAATCTGCCCGTAATAAGAATCTTCTTTAATTTTTTTGTAATTATAAAGGGGATCATCAAAGCCTGTGAAATCGAAATGAGGATTCAGGCTGAACTCCGAAAAAGCCTCGCCCATAACCATAATTATATGGGGGCGCGCTTTTTTCTGAACAGAATATGAAACAGGTGAGCTAAAAGAATTTATTTTTTCTATAACAGCGCGGCTGTCATAATTATCAGGCTTTGAGATTTTATTGGTGTTGTATGAATATATAAAGCTATATAAAAAGCCCTTTGAGTTGAAGGTTGCAACCTGATTATATACATTGCCCATAACATAGAGCTCGCTGTTTAAAACTGCATTTTTATACAGAGAATTGTTTATAAGCAGTCCTGTAATAATCATTACTGAAAAACCTGTAAGCCTGTATTTTAAGCGGATTTTGGCCCCGCGTATGAGCAAAGAGCATAAAACAGATATAACTATATATAACAGAACAGCCGCTATAATCTTAACCAGTGTATTTGAGCCGAAACTTTTTGCAATACCTGCAACTTCCCCGCCGAGGGATATATCCCATGGCAGCAGCGGATCGTTTCTTAACGTAACCTTATAGCGGTTTACAAAACTTAAGGCTATACCGAAAAAGGCTGTAACAGAGGCACTTGCCACTGCGCTAAGCCCTGCCACAAACAGAATAAGCATAATAATGAGTATAGGCAGCCAGTTGAGAAAAAACATAAGCCCTTCAGTTCGGCTTATAATATCTATAACATAAGCCCTGTCAAAGGGCTGAATCCACAGCATGGCACAAGCCAGCACAAGGCTTGCAATTATAAGAAGAATAAGTGAATGCCAAATTTTAAGCCTTATGAGTCCTTTGCTTTTTAATATTTCTTTCACATCAGTCATATTCTATGCCTTTCTCAGCGAAATAATCGACCCAAACAAACTCTGCCAAGGCTTATTCTAATACGGCAGACCCGAAAAGTAAAGTGAGGATAAGATTAAAATGAAGGAGGGGCAGTTGTAAATCATCATATTACATATGAAGGTTTTTGAATATTTAGACTGTTTTTTATAAAAAATTAAGCATAAAGTTTTTTAAGTAGCTATAGCATATGGAAAGTGATATACTTAAAAATAAACTACGGGAGATTTAGCTGTAAATTATTCTGTAGCTTTACTGATAAACCGGTGTTTTCATTTTAAATAATTGCATTTATAAGGAGGCATGAAAATGAGCGATTGTATTTATTGTAAAATCATGGCAGGGGAGATTCCCGCCTACTGCATTTATGAGGATGATTTGTTTAAAGTAATTCTGGATTTATACCCATCAGCCGTAGGCCACGCGCTGATTATCCCTAAGGAACACGCGGCGAACTTGTATGAATTGGGTGAAAAACAGGCACAGGCGCTCATGCCTCTTGCTAAGAAGATTGCAATAGCCCTGAAAGAGCTCCTTAATTGTGACGGCATGAATATTCTCCAAAACAATGGGGAAGTTTCGGGTCAAACCATAAACCATTATCATATGCACCTTATACCAAGGTATAAAGATGACGGCATATCCATAGAATGGGTTCAGCAAAGCCCAACAGCGGAAGATTTTAAGAAAATTCTGGATAATATTAAATTGTAAGTTTAAATAAAGCAGCCCTTTAAGTTTATGACTTAAAGGGCTGCTTTTATCTATCGCTGACTATTTTTTTAGTGGCTCTGTAATTATATTTTCAAACAACTCCGTCAATTCCTTAACATCCTCCGTAGCAACATCATCTTTCATTTTATAAGTGATAAAAGGATTGTTGGCTACTGTAAATGTATAATTATTTGCCTTTGATACGATAGCTGCAATTTTCATAGGGTCGGCGTTGGCGTTGTTTTTAAATGTAATAACTATATTGCCCCGCTTTTGAGCAATGGAAATAACACCGACCTGATTGGCCCTTGCCTTCATATAAGCAATATCCATAAGATTTGTTACGGAGCGGGGAATATCGCCGAAGCGGTCCTCCAGCTCCTCTTGAACATCGTAATAATCGCTTCTGTCCCTTATTAAGGATATTTTTTTGTAAATTTCCAGCCGCTGCTCTTCGTTTGAAATATAGTTAGATGGAATATATGCTGTAAATTCCAAATCCACGCTTGTTTCAAAAATTTCTTCCGGAATAAAGCCTTTAAGCCGCTGAATCTCATCGTTAAGCAGCCTGCAATACATATCATAGCCTACGCTGTCCATATGGCCGTGCTGAGATTCTCCGAGGAGATTACCCGCACCTCTTATTTCCAAATCTCTCATAGATATTTTAAAGCCTGAGCCGAACTCCGTGAAATCTCTAATGGTTTGCAGGCGCTTTTCGGCGGTTTCGGTCAGCACCTTATCCTTGCGGTACATGAGATAGCAATAGGCTATGCGGCTGCTTCTTCCCACACGGCCGCGGAGCTGATAAAGCTGGGCTAAGCCGTATGTGTCGGAGTCGTGTATAATAATTGTATTTACATTGGGAATATCCAGCCCTGTTTCAATAATAGTCGTACAAACCAGCACATTTATATTGCCGTTTATGAAATCCATCATAATATTTTCGAGCTCTTTTTCGCTCATTTGCCCATGGGCATAGGCAACATTGGCTTCCGGCACAAGGCTTGATATGCGGGCAGCCATATCGGAAATAGAGCGAACGCGGTTATAGAGATAATAAACCTGACCGCCTCTTGCCAGCTCCCTGTAAACGGCATCTCTTATAAATTCCTGATTATATTCCATAACATAGGTCTGTATAGGCTTTCTTTCTGAAGGCGGCTCATCCAGCAGGCTCATATCCCTAATGCCTGATAAGCTCATGTGCAAGGTTCTTGGGATAGGTGTTGCGGTGAGGGTGAGCACATCAACATTTTCCTTGAGCTTTTTCAGCTTCTCCTTATGACCTACGCCGAAACGCTGCTCCTCATCCACAACAACAAGCCCCAGATTTTTGAATTTAATATCGTTTGACAATATTCTGTGGGTGCCGATTACAATATCAACAGAGCCCTTTTCGAGATTGGCCAAAGCCGTTTTAATTTCTTTAGGCGAACGGAAGCGAGAGAGCATTTCTATACTTATGGGGAAATCCTGCATACGCTGTATGAATGTATTGTAATGCTGCTGGGCAAGTATGGTGGTTGGTACGAGATAGGCGACCTGCTTACCGTCTGAAACGGCTTTGAAAGCAGCGCGAATGGCAATTTCAGTTTTTCCGTAGCCGACGTCGCCGCAAATAAGTCTATCCATAACCTTCACAGATTCCATGTCAGATTTAACATCTTCAATGGCATTAAGCTGGTCGTCGGTTTCCTCATAAGGGAAGGTTTCTTCAAATTCCTTCTGCCAAACGGTATCCTTATTGTACTTAAACCCTTGGGAAGCCTCTCTTTTCGCATAAAGCTCAATTAAATCCTTTGCAAGAATCTCAACCGCGCCTTTTGCCCGTGACTTAACTCTTTCCCAGTCGGCGCCGCCCAGCTTGCTCATTTTTGGTTTTGCGCTGTCCCCGCCTATGAATTTCTGTATCATATCCATCTGGCTTGTAGGGATATATAAATTGCCGCCGTCGGCATAGGTGAGCTTGATGTAATCTCTTTTAACATTGTCGGTTATAATATTTTCAATCCCTGTGAATATGCCGATTCCATGGTTTTCATGAACAATATAGTCGCCGACCTTTAATTCCATAAAGCTGTCTATTTTTTTAGCATTTTTGAGCTTCTTATATTTTCTTGACTTTTTCTTCTCGCCGAAAAGTTCTTTATCGGAAATAAAAGCCAGCTTAATATCATCATATTGAAAGCCCCGCCGCAAGCTGCCGGAAACTATTGAAATATAATCCGTACTGATTTCCACATCATTAAAGCGCATGAAAAACTTTGCTGCAATACCCTCTAAATTAAGCTCCGCAGCAATCCTTTCGCCCCGCGTTACATTGCCGGAAAGCATGATGATTCTATAGCCTGCGGATTTCAGATAAGAAATATCATCCTTTAATAAATCCACCTGATTTTGAAAAACAGCGGTTCCCTTTACAGTGAAAGAGGCCGTTTCTTTCAACTTAAAATCCCTGACGGTGGAAAGCATGGCGTTCATTATAATCTGCGGGAATCTCGCGCACATAGCCAATATTTCCCCATAAGTAAATACCATATTCATCTGGGCCGGGAGCAGATAGCCTTTAAGAAGGCGGTTTTTCATGCTTTGGGAAAATTCCTCAAAAGCAGTTTCGCTCCGCTGGGAAATTCTTGCGCTTTCATCGAAATAAATATAGGTGTCCTTCGGCATATAATCCAAAAGGGATATGCTTTTTTCATAAAAATATTGAATAAACCGGTCGGCCTCGGGGGAGTTTTTCTCGGTTTTCATGCGCTCTATAACTTCACCAACAGAGTATTTAAGCTGGGCCGCTTCCTCATATAAGCCCTTTTTTTCATAAGAGGAGAGGGTAGATTTATATTCCTTTTCTATTTTTTCAATTGCTTCAAGCAAAGTATATTCATCATAAACCAGCTCTTTCATGGGGAAAACCTCCATAGATTCCCGCTTGGAAACCGAGCGCTGGCTTTCCGTATCCATAACCCTTATGGAATCCACCTCATCGCCGAAAAATTCAATGCGCATGGGGTTATCGTATATGGCGGTATATATATCCAAAATTCCGCCCCGCAGGGAAAACTGCCCGGCGGCCTCAACCATATCCCGCCTTTCATATCCCATTAGCACAAGCTGCTTTACCAAATCCTCTATATCATGGCTGTCGCCCTCTTTAATATGGATAATATTATCCACAAAAACCTCAGGTGGGGAAAGCCTGTCAAAAAGCGCCTCAATGGAGAGAACCACAACAGGCTTACGCTCGGAAATAAGAGCATTAAGGCAGGCAAAGCGCTCCTTCGTAATCAAAGAGCTTTTAACATCAGCCGAATAAAAAACAATATCCTTGGAAGGGTAGAAGAAGAGATTGCCTTCGCCCCTTACGAAAAAAGCCATATCCTCATAAATTTCCCTCGCCTTTAATTCCGAATGGGTGACGATTAGAACAGCATGATTTTTCCTTTCTTTTATAGCGGCTATAATATGGGATTTTTGGGAATCCATCATACCGGTTAAAAGCAGAGGGCTTGAGCTTTGCTTGTCAGCTTCATTGGCAAGCCTGAAAGCCCTCAAATTATTTAAGGGCTCATATAACGGATTTTGCGCTTTTATATTACTCATGGCCGTCCTCCGCTTTTTCTTCTTTTTCCTCTTTTTCTATCACTTTTTTCTTGTTAAATTTATTCATGGCGGCATTGACGCTGTCTTTTATTATAATATCCAGCGCATCTGTGGCCTTTGTCACGCCTTCAATCATCGCTTCCATTTCGCCTTGCCTGAAACGGCTGAGCACATAATCTTTCATGTCGTAGCCGCCGGGCTTTTCTCCGATACCGACGCGTATGCGGGTGAAAACATCACTATCCAGCTGATAAATAATATTTTTCAGCCCGTTTTGCCCGCCAGAGGAGCCTTGTTTTCTAATCCTGATTTCTCCCACATCCAAGGCAGTATCGTCACATATAACAATTAAATCCTCAAGCTCCAGCTTGTGAAAAATCATGGCATCCCTAATAGCCTCGCCGCTTAAATTCATATAAGTTTGGGGCTTCATGAGCATGATTTTTTGCCCGCCGATATGCCCTTCAGCAATATGGGAGCGGAATTTGGCCTTATTGAAGCTCAAATTATTGTCATAAACAAATTTGTTCAATACTTCAAAACCTATATTATGCCTTGTGTTCCTGTAATCCTTTTCAGGATTTCCAAGACCTGCAATTAAAATCATATTAAAATCCCCTTTATTTATGGCAAACTACATATTAATTTATTTTGTGTGTATAAACGCGCTATAAGCCCCGTTTTTAAGACGGGGCTGTTGAAGAAATTATATTCTCAATTATTATAATATCATTTAGAGCAATATGTGGCAATAGATTAATATAGGGAAGATTGCAGGGAATGGATTAAGCTGATAGAATGATATTTACTGATGAGGTGGTTAATTTGGGTATATTAGACTATAGTCGGATTATGATTGTGGGCAACAATGGCAGTGGAAAAAGTGTTTTGGCGAGAGAGCTACATACTATAACAGGATTGCCGATTATCCACCTTGATAATGAGTTTTGGCGGCCAAATTGGGAAACGCCATCTAAGGAAGAATGGCGAAAAGCGCTCGGATACGCCGCAATATCATTATGAGAATGAAAAATTTGATAAAGAGTTTCTTGGGTTTTGCAAGGGGATTTGGAGCTACTCCAAAAGCAGAGGGCGTGCTTTGCTAAGTTTGCAAAATAAATTTGAAGTGGGGGACTATTATTTTATGTATTTGTTCGGGTATTGACCGTTCGCAGGTCAGCGAAAAAACGGCATAAAACCCACTAAAGCGCTTTGGAGCACAGCTCTTTAATGGGTTTTATTGGTTTTTTCATTGCTGACCTGCGTCGTATACTGTAATCATTTAGGCGGGTTTTGCCCGCCTAAATGCGAAAATGCAGACCTTGAACAAAGTGAAAAGGGCGCATTTTCTACAACCAGCAACTAAAAAAAGTGACCGTTAGGTCACTTTTTTTAACGCACGAAGCGCGTTATTGATAACGCACATTAGGTTCATCAAACATTTCGCTCATAGAGCGGCCGTCGTGTATGCGGCTTATGGCTTCTGCAAATTCATAAGCCACAGTAATATATTTTATTTTATCAATTTTGCCTTCGCATTTAGGCGCGATTGTATCCAGAACAAGTAATTCTTTAATGCAGGATTTATTTATTTTATCCAGCGCTTCGCCTGAGAAAACGCCGTGGGTGCAGCAAACGTGAACCTCTGTTGCGCCGGCTTCCAAAACAGCATTGGCAGCATTAACAATAGAGCCGCCTGTATCAATTATATCGTCTATCATAATGGCGGTTTTGCCTTTAACATCGCCAATTAAATTCATAACCTTGCTTTCATTGGGTTTGTCGCGTTTTTTATCAACAATAGCAACTGTTGAATGGATACTATCGGCAAGCTGCCTTGCTCTTCCCGTTGAACCCAAATCAGGGGATACAACAACGACATTATTCATGTCTTTAAACTTTTTAAGGTAGTAATCTCTGAACATGGTCATTCCCACAAGGTGGTCAACCGGTATATCGAAAAATCCCTGTATCTGCGAGCAGTGGAGATCCATAGATATAACCCTGTCTGCTCCGGCGGCGGTTATAAGATTTGCAACGAGTTTTGCACTGATAGGATCGCGGGCTTTGCTTTTGCGGTCCTGCCTTGCGTAGCCGTAATAAGGTATAACAGCATTGATTCTGCCTGCGCTGGCCCTTTTCATAGCGTCAATCATGATTAAAAGTTCCATCAAATTATCATTTACAGGTGTTGAAGTGGACTGAACAATGAAAACATCACAACCGCGCACGGATTCGTTGATGTTTACCGATATTTCGCCGTCACTAAATGTCTTGACTTCTGAGTCAAGAGGCTTGATTCTGAGAATTTTGGCGATTGATTCAGTAAGCTCTCTGTGAGAATTGCCGCTTAATAGCTTTATGCCGCTATAGCATAAACAGTTCATCGTGAAAACGCCCCCCAAATAGTTTGTAATACCTGAACGTGGAATACTTCTGTCAAAAAATACAAGGCAGATTAAAGTACAGAGTATTTTTATACAGCTCGCTTAAAAGCGGTATAAACGAAAACAATAATTTTAACATACAGTATTTTTCGACATATAACTATTATAGCATACCGTATACACAAGCTCAATTATACGTTATATACAAAACTTTTCCGGAAATGGGAAATTGTTTGTTGATATTATCAGGGAAACAATGGCAGCAAATGGTCGAAAAAAATATTTAATTCATGCCGTATAAAGTCGATAATATAAATGGAAGATCGAATATAAGAAAGCGCACGGATGCGTAGTTTTGATTGGCGATTTGAGATTGGTGGTAAATATGAATATTCTTGCAGCAAAAAGAACGCAAAACGCATCTTACGCAGTAGCATTTAAAGGCAACAATGCCCCCGGCCTTGCAAGCGGGCAGGTTTATGAAGGGCTAATAACAGCAAAAAATAAAGAAAAAATCAGCATAAAGCTGGAGGACGGCTTTTCTTTTGAAGCCAAAGTAGGCAGTATAAATAAAAATGTAGGTGAGAGCATAAAATTTATGGCGTCTAAAGATGAATCGGGTACGCTTACATTGCGTGTCCTTGATTTTAGTGCCAATAAAAATACTGATGGGTTTTTGAGCCCCTGCCAAACTAAGGATTTGCTTAAGCAAAGCGGTTTTATTACGGAAGAAAGCATACATGAAAGCGGCTTAAACAGCGGGGAGGCGCAGGCGGAAGAAAAGGCAAGGCTTGCCGCCGCTAAAATTCAATCAAAGCTGGCCTATGCTTCCGATAATCTGACTATGCACGCCATAAATGAGCTTTTGGCCAATGGAGTTTCCGTTACTAAACTTAATTTAAGTATGCTTAATTCGGTTATAAAGCAGGTTAAAGAAAGCCCTCAGGCCCTTTCTGAACAAGAAGTGGATAAAATCATTAACGAAAGCATAAAAGAACATGGAATAGATGCTAAGGAATTAGAGAGTAAAACAAAAATTATAAAGAGCCTGTCGGAAAATTCCTTGTCTATTAATTCCAATAATGTTGAATTTGTAGAAAAATGTCTGAAAATATATGAAGAAAGCGCCGCCGTGACTGACAGCGCCATAGCAGGGCTAATAAAATCCGGAGGAGAAATAACGCTTTCCGCCCTGTATTCTTCAAACCATACAGCCGCCATCAAAAATGAAAGCGCGGATATGGAGCTTTTAAATAAAGACCTGCCCCGGCTGCTTGCGGGCATGGGTATAGATGATAATTCACAAACGAGAGAGGCTGCTTCTCTCCTTTTTGCGTATGATTTACCCATTACAGAAGAAAATATGGAAAAAGTAGCTTTCCTTAAAGATTTTGCCTCCCAAGGGGAAGAACAGGTTAGAAAATCAGCCGCAAATGCCATAAAAGAAGGCATTAAGCCTGAAAATGCCGTTTTGACCGATTTCGCGGGAAAAGAAAATCTTTCAGCCGTATATAGAGAGATAATGGAGTTTCTGCCTACGGCGACAAACCGGCAGGTAGCTTATATTAACAGCGTAAATATGCCTATGACATTGTTTAATTTGAGAAATACAGCAGTGCCGGAAACTTTTACGCCCCAGGCTCAAAGCGGGGATTCCCGTTATATGCTTATTCAATTGCAGCATAAGCTGACCAATGAAGCGGCTCAAAGGCTTATTGGCAAAGGCATAAATATCGACACAATGCCTGTAAATAAAGCTCTAAACGAGCTTAAAGCCGCTGAAAATGAAAATTTCACAGCGTTTCTCGATGATATGGGAGCAGAAGCAAATACGCAAAATATTACCGGGCTTGCACAAACTATGGAAGCCGTACGTGGCCTTAAATATATCATCCCCGATACTTACCGCCGGGTGGCGGAAGGCGCGGTGGAACTTAGTGTAGCAGGTATTTCACCGGTTGGCAGAAAAGCTGATGTGCTGGAAAGAATAGAAGAGCTTATGCCTGTGCCAAATTATGCTTACGGTGATTCTTTAGATAAAGCTGAAGATTCTCTTAAAAAGATTGTTGAGAGCATGGGCTTTGCCGCAGATGAAATGAATATGAAAAGCGCTAGTATACTTGTGAAAAGCGGTATGGAGCTAAACCGGGATAATATGCTGAAGGTCGGCATTATAGATTTGAAGATTTCAAATGTATATGAAAATCTTCACCCAAAAGCCGCGGCGCATATGATAAAATCAGGCTTCGATCCTCTTAATTCTCATATTGACAGCGTAATTGATTATATAGAAAGCTACAATTCGGAATATGGCGAAAACCCTAAGGACAGCGTAGCCCAAACCATTTATCAAATGGATAAAAAAGGTCAGCTTAATGATAATGAGCGCAAAGCTCTCATTGCCCTGTATAAAATGATGGATAAAATTGAAAAAGATTCCTTTACATCTGTGGGGCTTAATTTAAGGGCAGGGCATATGCCTACTTTGCGCAGTTTTATGGATATGACGGATTTAAAAATCGATAAAACACAAGAAATTTCAGATTCCGGCTATACAGAAAGTCTGATCTCGGATACGGGAAATGCGCTTAAGCAAATTTCTTCCCCAAATATAGACCATGAAGAAGAATATGCCAAGCTGATAATGAAAAGTTTCGCAGGAAAAATCAACAGAGAAAATCTGGAAAAGCTCGTATCAGATCCGTCTATTATGGATAAGCCTTTGGAGAAAATAGTGGATTTTGTTTTAGAAAGCGCTGAAGATTCAAAGGGCGCAGTAAACGGGGAAGAGGCTTTAGCCGCCTTTAACGATTTGAAAACTGTGCTTGGGCAGAAGCATGATTTATTCACGTTTTTTGAAAATATAGGAATACCGGCAACGGTGAACAATATAAAAACTTATCTAGCTCTCAGAGAGCCCGGCTATTTCAGCAGCACCATAACAGATATAGCTGATGAAATAGATAAAAATGCTGCCGACTACAGCGTAAATCTTGAAAACATAGATATAACAGCTGAAAACCAGCCAAATGCAGCCATTGTTGAAGCTGCGGATAATCTTGAACAGGCAGCTGTTGACAGCGGCAAAGCGGATATGATAAAAGAAATCCGCCTGCTGCAAAATGCCGTTAAAGTTCAAAATGCCATTGCAAAAAGGCAGAATAATTTCAAAATTCCCGTAGATATTGGCGGCAAAGCAGGTCAGCTTAATATGTTTATGCCCAATGGATATGTTTCGGGAGCATCTAAGATAAATTTGGCAGTTTCCATAAATACGGAAGCCGTATCTGTTTCAGCTATGTTTTTGGTTGAAGGAAATTCAGCAGGGATAACTTTGGACATCAAAGGCTACGATGCGCGCAGTAAGCGGGATATTGAGAAAAAACTTAATACTGCTCTTGAAAGTTTCGGTATGAAAGGCAAAATCACAGCTTTTGAGGCAACGGAAGATTTCAGCGGAAATCTGGACATATTGCCGGAAATCGGTAAAAACCATAAGGAAGCCATGTTCAATATAGGTAAAGCCATGATGAAATTTGCCGATAGTATTAGTAAGTAAACGCGAAGCGTTTACGCTTAAGAGAGCTTTTGCCGAGCAAATGAAAACAGCGGAGAAGTTCGCACAAAAGCGAAGCAGTGAAAAAACAACCTTCACTCACAGAAACCGCCTTGGATCATGGCGATCTCCGCTTCGTTCACTGTTTTTTTCAAACAGCTTTGCAGAACTATCGCAAAACAAACTTACGCGAAGCGTTTACGCTTAAGAGAGCTTTTGCTGAGTAAATGAAAACAGCGGAGCAATCAATCCAAAGATTTTTAGGAGCATATAAATATACAAAAATACGAAACGTAATATAAAGGAGTTCACTATATGAGAATAAACAGTAATATTCCTGCATTGCAAACTTATAATTCAATCAGGCAGGCAAATAGGGCGACTCAGTCTTCCATGCTTAGGCTCTCCACTGGCTACAGGATAAATTCTGCCAAAGAGGATGCGGCGGGGCTTGCTATTTCCAATAAAATGCGTATGCAGATAAACGGCCTTGAAATGGCAGGGAGGAATGCTCTGGATGGGGTTTCTCTTGTTCAAACAGCAGACGGTGCCCTTTCGGAAGTCCATAATATGATTCAAAGAATGAGGGAGCTTGCAGTAAAAGCTGCCAACGGCACTTTGGAAGATTTGGACAGGGCTAAAATTCAGATGGAAGTGGATTCGCTTCTTAGTGAAATTGATGAAATCTCCAACAGAACCGAGTTTAATACTATAAAACTTTTTGGCCCCAAAGCCAATGGTGCAGGAGGATTCACGTTTTTCAACCAGACAGGTCTCTCCAATGCCAACGAGGTCAATAAAGTAGTAAAGGGCGCATCAGCAGATCCGGATTTTCCTGACGGCAATTTTGAATTTGAGCTTACTAAGGCAGGTACACCGACCAGTGTAGATATTACAGTACCTGCGGGAGCCACTTTAGCGGGTAAAACCTTCAATATGGGCTCAAAAACAATACTCTTTGATGAAAATGAAACAAATATAACAGCACTCAGCAAAATCGAGAGTATGGCAAAAGAGCTTGGCTATGAAGTAAGAGCGCTTGGCGCTTCTGATACAATAACAGTATTTTCTCAAGGTGCTATTGATTTAACGTACACGCCTGATGTAATTACAATTCCTGAGGTAGGCACAGACCCGGCCACAGGTATAAAATATTCCAGAACCGATGGGGAAGAGGCCGCTATAACAGGCGCAAAATTTACACTTGCCAGCGGTCAGGTAATTAATATTTTAGATATTACATATCAGGATAACCAAATAACATTTACTCTTGATAATCCGTATAAAGGCAAAATGGCAACTGTTCAAGTTGATTTAATTATAGATGGCGGCGGCAATTTCGTAATGAATGATGAAGAGAGAGACAGCAGCGGCAATATAATAACACTTGCCACAGCGGTTTCGGCCACAGGGGATCTCCCTTCGGGCAAAACATATAAACTTGAAGCAACATACAGAGATTACAGCAATATAATTCTCCAAATAGGGCCAAATAAAGGCATGGAAATGAAAATCAATATACCTGAAATAAACAGCAAAACTCTCGGCCTTAACGTAATGTCTTACCTGCCGTATTTTGAATCGGCAGATTCAATTAAAACCTGTGACAATGCTATTTCGATTGTTT
>JGI994J12354_10000915_pt1 | contig 30180 bp, 21 predicted proteins | sample IntmicLarv3ML3BL_FD_12354 | JGI IMG/M metagenome (IMG submission 12354) | reverse complement strand
TAGTGGCTGCTTAAGCGGGTCAAGGGCTGTGCCCTTGCTGGGGAAGTGGGGCGAGTAGCCCCACGATTTCGAGCTTTTATTAACTATAATCAGGATATAGAATATGTCACAGAAAAGAATACAACGAAGGGGCGATAGGGTATTTGGCGGACAGTATAAAAATTTATGAAAAGGCTTGTAAGCAAGGACATTATAATACCGAGGACAACGCAGTATTTAATCTGGAACGATATTATATAAGTTTAATAAGGGCTATGTTTTATGAACTCGTTACGGATAAGAGTTCCGACTTGCTGTCTATACTTTGTTCAGTCAATGATATTCATGTAGAAGTCATAAACTTTAGTATTGATTGCGATATTTTATATTCACGAGATATCTTTAATCTTAACAGTTATAACTTATTGCCAATTGTTGAAGGGCTTAATGCGGCTTTTACAAAAGATTTAGATAGGTGTAGTCGTTTATATCTAAAGCATAGAAAAGATATTTTTCAAGGTAGGGTAGTGGAAAATAATAATTTTAAGCTACTGATAACTGCTGAACTTGAAAAGTTAGATAATAATATAGGATACATAATATCCTCTGGTTTTCAAAGTAGCCACGACCAGAAGCAACAAAGTGAATCAATCAAGAAAAGAGCTGTTTCAAATGGTCTTAGAGATTTAAACGTAGAAACTATGAGTAAAGCGATAAAAGATATTATATCTATGTTTGGTATAGAAATTTTAACTGATTCAAAGAGATTTCAAGCTTTAATAAAAGATTTTATGTTTGGCGATTCGCTAAAGATTGAACAGCAGATACTAATTTTTGTAGTTAACATAGGCATTGTTGAGATACTGTTAAGGGGTGTAGAAGGTTCAGCCACGGAGAGAAAGCGGATGGTTGTTTTAGCTAATTCTATACTTATTGATCAATATGGATTTATGGAAAGTCGAAGCGAAAGCATACTTGGAGCTTTTGCTCTTGCGTTCGGCTGGTTAGGTAGCGCGAATAATTAAGAAGTTGTATTCATGGATAAAAATTTTATAAAATCGTGGGACTACGCGCCTCGCACCCGCGCAAACGCTGGGCGTTTGATCCCACTGAGAACGCACGTATGTGCGTATCTCATAAAAGTTTTACTCGATTTTTTTCAAAAAATCGCAGGTGTGGACGGAGTCCACGGTCTTTTTCCTTTCATGAATACAGCTTCTAATAATTGTATAAGAGGTGTTTCATTATCGAAGTAATAGCAAGCCACAAAAGAACAAAAGAAATAATAGAAGAAAACAGTTTTTACTTTAAAAAGAATTTTGGTCAAAACTTTTTAATAGACATGCATGTAATTAATAAAATTATGACAGTGTCTGATATTACAAAGGAAGATTTGGTAATAGAAGTAGGTCCAGGGATAGGCGGACTTACACAGGCACTAGCAGAGCGCGCAGGAAAAGTTATAACAATAGAAATAGATAAGGGTTTAATTCCGATTCTGAATAATACTTTATCAGGTTATGACAATATAGAAATAATAAATGAAGATGTATTAAAAGTGAATATACATGAACTAATATCTAGCAGCGGATATACAAGTATAAAAATGGTGTCAAATCTTCCGTACTATATAACCACTCCAATTATAATGCGCTTTTTGGAGTATGGAAAATCAGTAAAGAGTTTAACTGTGATGATGCAAAAAGAAGTAGCGGAGCGTATAAAAGCAAAACCGTCTACAAAAGCGTACGGGTCTTTATCCTTAGCAGTGCAATATCATGCAAAAATTTCTCTAGGAGCTAATGTGCCACAAAATTGTTTTATGCCAAGGCCTAACGTAGATTCAGCTGTACTACATTTAGAAATCTTAGATACGCCCAAAGTAAAGGCCGAGAATGAAGAATTAATGTTTAAAATTATAAAATTTGCATTTGCTCAAAGAAGAAAAACTCTAGTTAATTCATTATTTAATATGGGTGGTTTAGAACTTAGTAAAGAAAAATTAGTTGATGCTTTGCAATCTATTGGGTTAAATGAAAAAATAAGAGGCGAGGCACTAAGTTTAGAAGAATACGCTATGCTTTCAGATATAATAGGAAAGATAAAAGATTAAAAGATAAAGACCGTGGGGCTTCCGCCCCATCACCCCGACAAGCGCAGCGCGCTTGACCGCTTTTTTTGGAACGTGCATGCGCACGTTCTTTTTTTACCCTTAAACAAAACCGCCAGCTTAAAAAAAGCTTGACCAAAAATTTTAAATGCATGCATTTACGCGGTCAAACACATTGTGTTCGTGCGTGCGCTTGTCAGGGTGTGGGGCTGAAAGCCCCACGGTTTTATACTCTTAAAACTGCAAAGCAAGCACATATGTGCTTGCTTTTTTGTGGCTTTCAATCATATTAAAACTGAATTAAAAAAGGAACGTGCGAAGCACGTTCCTAACCGCGGTCAAGCGCGCGTGCGCTTGTCGGAGGTGTGGAGGCGGAAGCCTCCACGGTCTTAATCTTTCAATTTTGGATATATTTAAGTGCGCTGTAGAATATAAATAGATAGTAGGCGTGTAAAGAACTTGTTTGATAAAGGAGGACATTAATGCAGTATAAAAGAATTTTTGTTACGCTAAAGCAGGAAAATCCAAACTATGCACTAGTGGGCGAAGCCATGGGTAGATGCATTATAGAATCAAGAGGCGGACAAGGAAAAATATCTTTCATTGTTCAAAATTTAAAACCACAAATAATATATAAGGCTTACATAATTAGTAATATAGGTTCGCATGATATTATGCTTGGAAGTCTAGTAATAGATAGCAAGGGCAGGGGCGAGCTTAAAAAAAATGTTAATACATATGATGTTGAGGGTACAGGGCTAAGTTTAGGGGATTTTGAAGCGGCTGTAGTACTCGTTGGTGAAAAGGAAGAGATAATATCACCACTAGTAGGCTATGTGGATAGAGAAATTAGATGGAAAGATGCCTTTAGAAAATCTGAGGAACACAAAGCGAATACAAAAAAAGATAAAGAAGATTTAAAAAAATCAGAGGTAAATCAAGAAATGAAGGAAGATGTAAGGGAATTAGAATCTGAGGAAAAAGAGTTAATAGATGAAATGACAGAAGAAATCAAGGTGAATCAAGTAGATGAAGTTATTAAAGATGAAAATTTAAAAGAAGAAGCAAGCAATGAAGAAAATCAAGGAGAAGAAAAAACTTTAACAGCGGCAGAGTTCAAACCAGTTAAAGATAACATTCCGAAAATAGGAAGCGTTTTCGAGATGCAAAGTGAAAATAATATACAGAATAATGAATTTTCAGATGAAGTTAAACAAGATGGGATACATGAAGTATTCAAGGTAATGGCGAAAGAAGTAAATAAACAGATAACAGAATTTAAAAATTACACTTTAATGATTGAGAAAGATATAAAAAAATATGATGAAGACGATAGAAATAAAAAACAAAATTTAAGCAAATCTAAAATAAATAGCGAATTAGAGCATACATTCCTTCATAACATGAAAATGGTACCATTTAAAAAGCAGTTGAAGAGCGTGAGATGGGTAAGAATATCACTGAAAGAAACAGTCAATTTACCAATAGATTTCTGGAATTTAATAAATGATCCGTTTATTGTAAATTCATTTAAAAAATATAACCATCTTATACTTGGTCTTTATGATGGAGGAAAAGAGAAAGAGTATATACTAGGTGTGCCAGATGTTTATAAGGAAGAAAATAAAGCAAGAGCTAACGCTATGGGTTTTATTCAATTCAAGTGTTGTGATGAGGTCAAATTAGAAGAAAACATTCATGGATACTGGATAATGCCAATACCGATAGTCTAAAAATCTTGGGGCGTTGGTCTCGCCTTAACCCCATAGACTTTTTGTAAAAAGGTTAATCAAAAACTTTAAGCAAGCACATGCGTGCTTGCAAATAAAGCGGTCAAGCGTGCTACGCTTGTCGGGGTTTGGGGCGGACAGCCCCAAGATCTTAAAGGTTTTAATATTTTAAAAAAATTTCAAAAAATAGTTGACAAATTATAAAAGCTGTACTATAATAAATATCGTTACTTGCGGATGTGGCGGAACTGGCAGACGTGCAAGATTTAGGTTCTTGTGTCCTAGTGGCGTGCAGGTTCGATTCCTGTCATCCGCAGTATTGTGGCAATATTAAGACTTTCTCGAAATGGGGGGGTCTTATTTTTTTAACCAAAAAGTACATTACTGAAAGAAGTGGTTTAATTGTCAGATATGAAAAGAGTAGCATCTATACAGGACATATCAGGATTTGGAAAATGTTCGCTAACAGTAGCTATTCCTATAATATCAGCGATGGGTGTTGAAATAAGCGTAATACCTACAGCTATATTATCTACACATACTGGAGGATTCGAAAATTATACATATAGAGATTTAACAGAAGATATAATACCGTTTGTAGAACATTGGGAATCACTCGAAATTAATTTTGATGCGTTATATACTGGTTTTTTAGGTTCAGTTGATCAAATAGAGATTATTTCAAGTGTTTTTACTAAATTAAAAGGTGAAAATACTTTAATTTTAGTAGATCCTGTTATGGGTGATGATGGAGAATTATATAGCAGTTTTACAAATGATATTGTGTTAGAAATGAAAAAACTATGTACTAAGGCTGATATAATAGTACCTAACATTACGGAAGCACTTTTTCTCTTAGGCTATGAATATAGAGAAGGACCTTATGAAAAGAGCTTTATAGGAAAAATACTTTTAGAACTTTCTGATTTAGGCATAGGAAAAATTGTTATAACAGGAATTAATTTTTCTTCCGAAGAAATTGGTGTAGCTATATTTGATAAAGAAAAGGAAAGTTTCGATTATGTATCAACTAAAAAAATAGAAGCCCAGTACCCTGGTACGGGGGATATTTTCTCTAGCGTGCTATTAGGTTGCTTGTTAAATAATATTGATTTAACTACTTCTTGCCAAATGGCAGTTGATTTTGTATTTGATAGTATAGTGAAAACTAAATTGCAAGGAAAAGACCCTCGTTATGGGGTTAATTTTGAAAAAGTGCTACCAAACCTTGTAAAAGAATTGTTTTTTTAGAATCTCAAAATATCGCCTATAACTAACAAAATATTGTTATTTATAGAAGGTATGTTGAAGATGTGCTATAATGTATTAATAAAAAATACATATATAATTTTAAGGAGGTATATTGTATGAAAATAATAAATAATTTAACGATTAAGCAAAGACTAATAGCAACCTTTTCAATGATTATAATAACATGTACGTTTGCATTCATATTTACTTTAACTAGTGTTAGAGAGGTGGATGAAAGGTATTCTTATCTTGTTAGTGAATATATAGAAAGAATGTTTCGTGTAATGGAAATAGAACGAGACTTTCTAATTATTAGAAAACTGGGCGCAGAAACGTTGTTTACTGAAGGATGGGATCAATTACCTGAGCATATTATATTAGATAGACAAAATCAAATAATGGATCTTTATAGTAATATATTATTTAATCATGCTAGATACATAGATTCGTTAAACAATGATACATTTTTGGATCAACATTTGATAGATGCAAGAAGAGTTATTAGTACTGAATTTGTAAGAGATATTTCAAGAGCTAATGAAATTTTCGTAAATAACTTTTTTATAACTCCTGGTGGGCCAGCACCGAGCAGAGATACAGAAAATTTGGGAGTTGTTGTTGCTAGCATAGAGCAAGAAATTTATGATTTAATATATATTTGTACTACTGGTCTTGTAGCGGTAGTAGATGAAGTGGAAAGTTTTATTATGCAAAGGCGTACTTTCATAATTATTCTAGCGTTTGCACTTGCTGCAATTATAATTCCATCTGCATATTTCTTAATAAAAACTATAACTAGTAGTACAGACGCTTTTGCTAAAAATGTAAAAGAAGTACTTAAAGGGAATTTTGATATCTCTCTCAGAACAAATAAAAATGATGAGATAGGTGGATTATCAAATCTAGTAGCAGATATGGTAGATATATTTAAGTCTTTAACAGATAAAATAAATCAAATGTCAAATGAAATGGAAAAAGGAAATATAGATGCTAGAATCAATGAAAGCGAGTTTGTAGGCGGGTATAGAGATGTTGCAGTGTCTGTTAATCAAACAGTAGGTACACTTGTTGAAGATACAAAAGAAATGTTAGGTGTACTAGTAAAATATTCTGGTGGTGATTTTGAAACCAATATCAAAAGGTTTCCAGGTAAGAAAGCTTTAATACATGAATCAATGGATCAATTACAATCTAACCTTAAAAATGTTTCTATAGAAATTGAAAAACTTATTCAGGCAGCATCTGATGGGAAGTTATCAGAAAGAGCCAATGAAGGAAATTATCAAGGAAGTTGGAAAGCTCTTGTACACGGTTTAAATGAGCTTTTAGCAAATATAGAAAAGCCTCTGGAAGAATCAGTATCAGTACTTAGTGAAATATCGAAAGGTAATTTACAGGTGACTGTAGCCGGCAAGTATAAAGGTGATTTTGCAAAAATTAAAGACTCATTAAATCAAACAGTAACATCGTTCTCTGGTTATATAACAGAAATAAATCAAGTGTTAGTAGAAATGTCAAACAAAAACCTAGACTTAAAAATAACTAGAGAGTACCTAGGTGACTTTAACAATATTAAGGAATCTATAAATAATATTATTAGAACGTTTAATATAATTATAGATGAGATAAATACATCAAGTAGTCAAGTGGCAACAGGAGCAAATCAAATTTCTGAATCAAGTACAGAACTTGCGAATGCATCATCAAGGCAAGCACAATCTATTGAACAATTGAATAGAAATGTTAATGAAATACTTGAGCAGATACAATCAAACGCAAAAAATGCAGATAGTACAAGTAAGCTGGCTCAAGACGCAAAAGATAGGGCAGATATAGGTAACGCTGATATGAAGCAAATGCTTGTATCAATGGATGAAATAAATGAAGCGTCAGAAAGTATATCGAAAATAATAAAAGTAATAGACGATATAGCATTCCAAACTAATTTATTAGCTCTTAATGCAGCAGTAGAAGCAGCAAGAGCAGGCGAACACGGTAAAGGATTTGCGGTTGTAGCTGAAGAGGTACGTGCGCTTGCTGGAAGAAGTAAAAATGCAGCAGCAGAAACTAATATACTAATAGAAACTTCGATAGAAAAAACGAATTCAGGTAGTATAATAGCGAATAAAACTGCAGAAACACTTAATTCTATAGTGGAACAGGTAGCTGAAATTTCAATTTCAATAAGTGGCGTTGCAGAAGCTTCAAAAAATCAAGCTAAATCTGCTGAAAATATAAGTACTGGTATATCAGAAGTTTCACAAGTAACTCAGATTGCTAGTTCAAGCTCGGAAGAAGCAGCGTCCGCGGCAGAAGAGTTATCATCACAAACGGAAGTCTTTAAGTCTTTAGTGGGTGAATTTAACTTAGCAAGATAATAATATATATAAACTTAATATTAACATTTTAAGAACGCGCATACGCGCGTTCTTTTTAGGTTTTGAACCGATTTTTTTTAACTATAGTAAATAAATATAACAGTAGAAATTTATAAAGCCTTGGGATTCCGTCCTAAACCTTGTAAACTTTTTGTAAAAAGTTTAATCAAAAACTTTAAAAACATGCACAAAGCGCATGCTTTTAAAGCGGTCAAGCGTACTGCGCTTGTCGGGTTTGGGCTGAAAGCCCAAGGTCTTTATAACTAGTTATACACTAATAAGGGGATGAATTTTTCGTGGATAGAATGAAAGAGCTTGTAGGAATTTTAAATAGAGCGTCAGAGGCGTATTATCAAAAGGATACAGAGTATATATCGAATTTAGAGTATGACAAGTTATATGATGAATTACTAGCACTAGAAAAAGCTACAGGTGATATTTTACCGAATAGTCCAACCCAAAAGGTAGGTTACATGGTCGTAGATTCGTTAAAGAAAGTAACTCATGATATACCAATGCTTTCACTCGATAAAACAAAAGAAATTGATAAGTTAGAAAAATTTTTAGATGAATATGATGCATTACTTTCGTTTAAGTTAGATGGTTTAACTTTGATTGTTAAGTATGAAAACGGTATTTTGAAGCAAGCGATAACAAGAGGTGATGGAACTTCAGGCGAAGATGTTACGCATAATGTAAAGCATTTTAGTAATATACCCTACAAGATACCATTTAAAGAAAAGTTGGTTTTACGTGGTGAGGCTGTTATAACATATTCAGAATTTAAAAATATTAATGATAATTTAGAGGATGAAATTAAATATAAAAATCCGAGAAATCTTTGTAGTGGAACTGTAAGACAACTAGATAGTGAAATTTTTCTAAAGAGAAATGTAATGTACTTTGTTTTTTCAGTAGTTGAAGCTGTGGGAATGGATTTTAAATCTCTAAAGAGTGAGGCTTTAGAGTGGGTTAAGAATCAAGGCTTTGAATTAATCGAGCATATAAAGACGAATAAATATGAAGTACAAAATCATGTTGAAATCTTTAAAAATAAAGTTCTTGAATATGATATTCCAACTGATGGCTTAGTTTTGACCTATGATAACATTGATTATAGTGAGTCACTTGGTTCTACTTCAAAATTTCCAAAGGACTCTATAGCCTTTAAGTGGGAAGATGAAAAGAGGGAAACGATTCTTTTAGATATAGAATGGAATACTTCAAGAACTGGCTCGATAAATCCTTTGGCGATTTTTGAGCCAGTAGAAATAGAAGGTTCTACAGTTAGCCGTGCAAGTCTTCACAATTTGAGCGTTGCAGAAAATTTGAAACTTGGAATAGGTGATACAATAGTGGTATATAAGTCAAATATGATTATACCGCAAGTAGATAGTAATTTGACTTGTAGTGATAATGTTATACCCCCTACACATTGTAGTGTATGTGAGGGTGAAACAAGCATAGTTGAACAGAATAATATAAAGATGGTTTACTGTACGAACCCACTATGTAAGGCACAACAAGTAAAATCTCTTAGTCATTATGTAAGTAGAAATGCTATGAACATAGAGGGTATGTCAGAAGCTACACTTGAGAAATTCGTTGAAAAGGGATTTATAGAAAACTATGTTGATATATATAAACTAAGTAGATTTTCGGATGAAATAAAAACTACAGAAGGGTTTGGGGAAAAATCCTACGAAAAAATTATAAATTCGATAGAAGCATCAAAGAATTGTAAATTACCAAATTATATATATGGTTTAGGTATAGATAATATAGGTGTGAACAACGCAAAACTTTTATGTAAACATTATAATTATGATTTGGAAAAAATAAAAAAATCTGAAATAGAAGATTTAGTTTCAATAGAGGGATTCGGTTTAGTTATAGCGGAATCTTTGCACAAATTTTTTAACAATCCCCAAAATATAGAGCTTATGAATGAGGCTTTAAATTTCTTAGAGTTTCAGAATGTAGATACTTCTGATAATACATTAGAAGGATTGAATTTTGTAATAACTGGAGCAATTGAAAAGTTTAAAAACAGAAAAGAACTTAAAGATTTTATAGAGTCTAAAGGTGGGAAAGTATTAAGTGGAGTAACATCAAAGACCAGTTATCTTATTAATAATGACAAGGAATCATCTTCAGCAAAAAATAAGGCAGCGAAGAAATTAGAGATACCAATAATAGACGAAAAAGAATTTATAGAAAAGATATATATAATAGAGTCATAAAGTACTCGAAATACTCTTAATAAACAAATTAAATAACGAGTTTTTAGTCGGAATTATTAAAATCAAATAATTTCGACTTTTTTTATGCCTAAAAAATCATGAAATAAAACGAAAATATTTTATATTCAAATCAAAATTCAAATTTGACACTGTTAATTATGCTGTGTTACATTAATCACTGTAGTACAGCAACGATTTAATTTTGATTTTTTAGTCTTAATTTTTTAAGGAGGAGTCAAGTATGGAAAGTAAAGTTATAAAAGTAGAAGGTATGGGGTGTAAAAAATGTTCTTCTAAAATTGAAGCAACATTTAATGACACTGAAGGGATTAAATCAGCGAATGTTGATTTAGAAACTGGCCAAGTAACTGTAAGCTATGATGCAGGAATAATTAGCTGTGACGAAATGTGTGCCATAATAGAAGATTTAGGCTACGATGCAATGTTGGTTTAAAAAAATATAAAGACCTTGGGGCTTTCAGCCCCAAATCCTAATCGCTTTTTGAAAAAAGCGACACAAAAACTCTAGGCAAGCGCGTACGCGCTTGCAAAAAAAAGCGGTCAAGCGCGCTGCGCTTGTCGGAGGTGTGGAGGCGGAAGCCTCCACGGTCTTAATCTTTTGACTTTAAAGTAAGGAGGTATTTTTTATGGAAGTGACGAGCAGAATAAAAATAGTGGGTATGACTTGTGCAGCTTGTTCAGGAAAAATAGAGCGGAAACTAAATAAACTTTCAGGCGTAAAAAATGCTAGTGTTAATTTGACTTTGGAAGAAGCGACCATAAAGCACGACGACCAAGAAGTACAGTACAATGACTTAACAAACATAATAGAAACACTAGGGTATGAAGTTATAAAAGAAAGAAATTCTAAAAAAGAAGAACAAGAAAAATTAGAAGAAATACATGAAAAAGAAAATAAGACTTTAAAATGGGAGCTAATAATATCTATATTATTAAGTTTACCAATGGTCATAGGAATGACTTTAAGTATAGCAGGAGTGCATAATGACCTTGTACATTTTCTTCATAATCCTACGTTTCAATTAATACTTACAACTCCTATACAACTTTATATAGGTCGTAGATTTTATAAAAACGGATTTAAAGCACTTAAAAATGGTTCTGCAAGCATGGATTTACTAATAGCAAAGGGAACAACAGCAGCTTATGCTTTAAGTATATATAATGGTTTTTTTAGACCAGACACGAATCAGTTTATGGGTATGCATGAATTATATTTTGAAGTGAGTGCGGTAATTATAACGCTTGTGCTACTTGGAAAATATCTTGAAAGAACTGCAAAAAATAAAACTACATCGGCAATAAAAAAATTAATAGGGTTACAAGCTAAAACTGCAAGAGTAGAAAGAAATGGCGAACAAATAGATATAGACATTGAAGATGTGAAGGTTGGCGAACATGTTATTGTGCGCCCTGGTGAGAAGATTCCAGTAGATGGCAAGATTATTTGGGGCGAATCTAGCGTAGATGAATCTATGATAACTGGTGAATCTATACCAGTAGATAAAAAAGTTGGAGATTTAGTTATAGGTGCAACAATTAATAGATTAGGTACATTCACTATGGAGACTAGCAGAGTTGGAGAAGATACAACGCTTGCCCAAATAGTTAAGCTAGTAGAAGAAGCGCAAGGGAATAAAGCACCTATTCAAAAAGTAGTTGATAAGCTGTCAAATGTATTTGTTCCAGCGGCACTTGTTATTGCTTTAATGACATTTCTCGGTTGGTTTTTCCTTACTGGTGATATACAGTCAGCTATTATATACGCTGTAGCGGTTCTAGTTATAGCTTGCCCATGTGCTCTTGGTCTTGCGACTCCAACTGCTATTATGGTTGGTACTGGACTTGGTGCAGAAAATGGTATACTAATTAAGGGTGGGGAACCATTAGAAAGAGCTTGTGAAACTAATGCGGTCGTCCTTGATAAAACAGGTACTATTACAAAAGGAAAACCAGATGTAACGGATATCATAACTACAGGAGATATGTCAAAAGATGAGCTTATATATATATCTTCTATAGCGGAAAAAAAATCAGAACATCCGCTAGGTGAAGTTATATATGAGTATGGCAAAAGTAATACTGATAATCTGATAGAAGATCCTACAGAATTTAGAGCAATACCAGGACGTGGAATTTATGCAAAAGTAGATTCAAAAAATGTATATATAGGCACAAGAAAGCTTTTAGGTGAGGAAGGCGTAAGTGTTTCTGCTTATGAGGAACAAGCTACTAACTTAGAAGATGATGGTAAAACAGCGATGTTTGTATTAATAGATGGAAAATTAGAAGGCATTATTGCGGTAGCTGACACTATAAAAGAAACATCTAAAGAAGCGATACAAAAACTTCTTGATATGAACATGGAAGTTTATATGCTTACAGGTGACAATACGCGTACAGCAAAAGCTATAGCAAAACAAGTAAATATAAAAAATGTAATTGCTGAAGTTTTGCCAGAAAATAAAGTTAAAGCGGTAGAAGATTTAAAAGCACAAGGCTATGTAGTAGCAATGGTAGGGGACGGTATAAATGATGCACCAGCACTTGTAGCGGCTGATGTTGGTATGGCGATGGGTACAGGTACAGATGTAGCGGTAGAATCATCTGATATTACGTTATTAAATGGTGATTTACTTACTATCCCTCAAGCTATAAAGCTTTCTAAGAAAACAATGCAAAAAATAAAGCAAAATTTATTTTGGGCGTTTATATACAACGCACTAGCAATACCTTTTGCAGCATTTGGTTTACTCAATCCTGTAATAGCAGGCGCAACAATGGCATTTAGTTCAGTATCGGTTGTGCTTAACTGTCTTACTCTTAAAAACTTTAAATTATAAAGTAAAGGGTAAAACCTATGGGGCTCGGCCCCACTCCCCGCAAGCGCAGCGCGCTTGACCGCTTTTTTAAGCAAGCACATGCGTGCTTGCTTTTTTTATACTCAATTGCTAACTAAAACAGTAAAATTAAAATATTAAAACCTTGGGGCGTTGACCCAAACCCCACAAACTTTTAAAAAAGTTTGATCAAGACTTTGTAAGCAAGCGCGTTGCGCTTGTTTTTTTAATGGGTAGTTGAATACATTTCTCAAATTCAATCACAAAAAGCCAAGATAGCAAGCACGTTAGTGCTTGCAAAAAAAGCGGTCAAGCGCGCTGCGCTTGTCGGGGTTTGGGCTGAAAGATCCAAGGTCTTGTCTTTTTATTTTTATGTTTCAAATTATGCGATTTTAACGCATAATAATGTGAATTGTAGTTGTAAATGGAATTATGTGTTATAATGCATTGTGTACACAAAAACCTAAAACTAGAAGGATGTGGTTAATAATGAAGTATAAGTTGAAAAGAATGGCAGTAGCAACGCTTACATTAGCATTAGGTGCAAGTTCATTACCACTAAATGTATTTGCTGATAATGCAGCATCACAATCAGGGCAAGTAATAGAAGAGACGAGTAGACCAACAAGGCGCGAGTTATTAGAAAGCGCGGATTTAACAATCACCGAAGATTTTGGAACAGACTGTGATGATGAAGTACAAGAGATAAGCGGAAATGTAGCTATAGTTAGTAGAGCACCTGTAACTTTAGAAAATGTTATTATTGATGGTGATTTAATAATTTCTGAAAGACTAGAAAACAGATTAGTATCTCTAAATAACGTAACGGTAACTGGCGCAGTACACATACATAGCAGAAATGTAAATATGCTAGGTTCATTTAATGATGTGTATATAACAGAGCCAAACTCAAGAATACGTTTAAGAAATTCTGGAGGCACAACAGTAGAGAATCTTACTGTATTGGAAACAGCTGGGGGTACTAGGTTATCATTAGATAGGAATACGAGTATTGAAGGCATTACTATAGATGCGCCAATATCTATAAATGGCACTGGAAATATAGAAACAGCAGTTGTGAATGTAGCAGGCGTTCTCTTTTCAAATCCTTCTATTTTGCAAAATGTTGCTACTGGAGCTGTTGCGCCTATAATAAGTAGTCCAGGTGTTTGGATGCCTACATTACCAGTAGATCCAGATGCAATTAGTCCACAAACTCCAAATTATGATAATAATAATTCTTCAGGATTTGAGGAAACAATAACAGGTCCTCCAGTTATAACGCAAGGTGGTCCAGTTCATATACATCTGTATTCAGATGGTAGAATTGTATCAGGTCAAGTCGCTTCTATATCCGCAGCCCTTAATAATTTAAGAGTTGAAGGTAATTCTGTAAGCTGGTCTAATGGCCACTACTTTATAGATCTTGGAGGAGCTACTTTAGTTGTTCATGTTAGTGGAGGTTCAGTTACTAGCGTACGTGTAGATAATGGAAGTAGATTAAATATTGGTTCAACTGATATAACAATAACAGCTCCAAATCTAAGTGTTAATGGTACTTCTGGTCTTGGCGAAAGAGACATTTTAATTGAAACTACTGTAACAAGAGCAGAAGCACCAAGGGAGTATATTCATGTTGATAATCCTCCTATAGAACTGGGACTTGATGTATTCAGTGTGCTTAATAGAGATAGAATCACAGAAATACTTGACAATTTCAACAGCTTAACAGTTAATGGACAGCAAGTACAATGGGGAAGTAGAAATGAAACTAGAAATTATACTATTGATATTGTAGATACTATGACAGGTAGAGCGTCAGGCGCACAGCTAAGGATTCATATTGTTAATAGTAGAGTGGATAATATATATGTAATTAACGGTCGTGCACTAGAAAGAGGTATGACTTGGGCAACTCTAAGGATACCAAACCATATAGTTAGTGGTACAAATAATATCGCTACAAGTGATATCCTATTAAATCTAAATATCATGAGGGCACATCCTACAGATGAAGTTAAAGCGGATAGCTACATTTCACTTACACTTGATGAAGACGGTAGAATGCTAACAAGTGGGGTTGAAATTTCTAGTAATCTTGCAAGGTTAATATTTGAGGGTAGACACGTTATATGGCGACAAGGTTGGCATACTATGAACCTTATAAAGGATGGAGAAATTTTAGATTCAAGCATATCTTTTAGTGTCAATGCCGCTACCCATTCGCAATCTATTGGTAATGTAGGTATAAACAATGAGCGATCGCTAAGAGAATTACAAGATGGTGATACCCTAATATTAAGAATACCAATAGCTGCACTATTTACTAATGTTGCTGACAATGTAGGATATGTTTTAATGCCTGCTGAAATAACAAGATTAGGAGAACCACGCCCTTATATTGAAGCTGATGGAGATCCTATAGGAATGACACTATGTTCAAATGCTGCGCTTATGGTAGATGAAGCTAGTGACTTTATTTACGCGCTCGACAATTTAAAAGTTAATGGCGAGCCTATAGAGTGGAAAGATGGTAGCCATAGATTCAATATTATGAGTACTTATTGGTGGTCTCATACAGGAGGAACATTAAGAGTTGATGTGACTGATGGAGTAATAACTAATGCATTTACGCTGGGCGGTGTTTGGGAGAACGAAGTTTTTGTAAGAATACCAAATGATATAATATATAACACTACTGGTATTGATGAGGAAGATATTTTAATTAATCTATATATAGATATAGACTGGGAAGAAGCTCAGAGTGTTACACTAGAGGGTAATATTCCAGTCGAATTTACAGCAAACGGAAACATCTTAACAACCCAAGATGAGCTTATTAGTGCTATCGAGGGATTAAGGTTTAATGACCAGCCTATAGAGTGGGAATCAAGTTGGGGAGATTGGCATACTATTCATTTTGAGGTAGGCTCAATATCATTTCAATCTACTTCTGAAGGTATAAGGAATGTAGGTATAAGTGTAAATAACAATTTACTAGAATTGTCAGATGGTTTAATAACAGGGAGTACATCAGGTGCAAGTAATACTACAGGTATTAACGGAAGGGCTGTTTTTCTCAATATAGATATAACAGGTCACGAAGAAACTTCTTATGTTAATGCAAATAATAGTCTATGGCTTCCTCTTGATAATAGTGGAGATTTCATGGCAGTAAGTCCTATTGAAATTGCTGAGTTTCTTCAGCAGCTACAAATAACTACTCTTGGTACTCAGGTAGTATGGGAAGAAGGTATTCATACTATTAGGTTTAGAACGCATGAGGGAACATATTTAAATACAATTTTAGAACTTGAAGTTATTATTGATAAACATGAGGAGGGCTGGATTATTAATACATTATTCCGAAATATGGATATAAAAAATGGCGAAGAATTGCTACTTAATGATAATGTAGCAGTGATACCAAATTCTGCGGTGAAAAATACTCCACATATTGGTGATAGCTATATTACATTTTATACTTGGATGAATCATGCGCCTACAGACTATTTTTCAATGCATATATGGAGCACTCCAATTAATCTTAACCATGAGGGTACAGACTTTTTAGAAAATCGCCACATGGCATTTATTAATCCAGTTAACAGTAGGCTTATGGGAATCAATACATTTGAAGGCTTTGTAACTGATTTAGATAACTTTAAAATTACTTTAGAAGATCCTTATGGTAATATTTTAGAAGATTCATACTTAACAGCAACAATTGCATCTGATGGTAGTCGTATTGAAAGTATATCTATAACTGGCGGAGAGTATTTACCAGTAGGCAATAACACTGTACGAATCAGAATACCAAGCTATGCGTTAGAGAATCCTCTTTCTGCTGTTGATGTTGTATTTTGGGGTATAAACGTAACAAGAAAAACTGTGGAACTTATAGAAACTAGGTTATATTCAAATGGTGCCATTAAAGCAGATGATCTTACATCTTTTGTCGATTCACTTAATAATTTAAGAGATGGTACTCAAATTTTGTGGTGGAATTATGGTACACATAGTATTGATATTTTAGATACTGATACAGGTGACAGTACAGGTGCAAGAATACTTATTGACGTTGGTAATGTCTCGAATTATGGAAATCGGGTTATTGGGCTAACTATGATTGGTGGCAGTAATTTATCATTGGATTTAAATGAAACGGTTATAAAAATACCGCAAGGCGTGACATGGGGGCAGTTTGACTATGAGTTTCCTGTTTATCTTAACATAACAAGAACTGAAGTAGAACAACCACCAGCTAGAGCGGACCGTATTATTGAATTTGAATTAGATTTATCTACAAGTGCAAGTCTCTTTACGGTTAATCATGAGCTTATTACAGCACTTAGAGAAATAACTATCGAGGGTCTACCATTAGAATTACAAGACGGAAACCATATATTCCATTTTCCAGAAACTGAAGATGTAACCTTAAGCGTTCAAGTTATGGGTTCTGTGATTACCGATGTAACTATAATTGGTGGCGAGTATTTACCAGAAGGCGTAACAATGATAACTATAATAATACCAAATCACGTAATAAATGAAGAATCTAATGTAGGATTAAGAGATGTATTAGTTAGCGTAAACATAACAAGAACTAGCCCCTTAGACTTAGATTTAATAAAAGAAGATGATGAGCTAGAAGAAGATGAAGAATCAGAAGACGGTAAAGAGTTAGAAGATGATGAAGATTCAGAAGATGATAAAAAGTCAGAAGATGATAAAAAGTCAGAAGACGATAAAGAATTAGAAGACGATAAAGAATCAGAAGACGATAAAGAATCAGAAGACGATAAAGAGTCAGAAGACGATAAACAATCAGAAGGCGATGATGAATCAGAAGACAATGAATCATCAGAAGACAATGAATCATCAGAAGACAATGAATCATCAGAAGACAATGAATCATCAGAAGACAATGAATCATCAGAAGATAATAAATCACCAGAAAATAACAGTGAACTTTACTGAATTTAATAAAATAAACATTTTAAGGGAACGCACATATGTGCGTTCCCTTTTTATCTGCAGAACACTAATAAAAAAGACCTTCAAGGCGAACCAGCCTTAAGCGGAAGCTAAAAACCTTAAGCAAGCACTAACGTGCTTGCTTAACAACGCGGTCAAGCGCACGTGCGCTTGTCGGGGAAGTGGGGCGGAAGCCCCACGGTCTTAAATTTTTTTTATTTAGAAGCCACAAAATCACTTTTATTAGCGCGCTTTTCAAAAGTTTCTCTAGGTAGTGTTGAAATTACTTTATCAATATTAGAAACTATAGTAGATAATATCTTTTCGGATATGTCATATCCTTTTTCACAAATATCTTTACAAGCTTCTGTATAGGCAATTGATTTTAAAGGCACTGTGTAGTTATAAGAACTACCCTCTTTATACCCTGAAATAGTTTTAAGGACTGATGCGTTAACGACATCTGGTTTCACTAAGTCTATTGTATAATCTTTAACTTTACTAGTACTAGCGAAATGCTTGATAGCATGATTCATTTCTGGAAGCGTAAGTAAATTATCGCTGGTTTTGAAATTGCTAAGTCCAAGTCTAAAACTACTACGCGTATTATTATCATAAATAATTGAGTCTTCAAGCTTTGGATAAGCAGTACCATTTTCATCAAACACATTTTGAATTTCAGCTTTAAAATTATATACAATATTTTTAATTTGAGTATTATACGCTGTACTTAATAGGTGTGGAAGCGTGGTAAAAACATATTGGTCGCAATCTTTTTTATACGATGCAATACGGGCCTCACCAGCACTTGTAGCATCACGCTCAGATTTGTATTTACCATAAATGTTTTCAGCTTTTCCATAATCATCTTGTTTCTTGAAAAAACTTTCCTTTTTTAAACGCGCCTTCTTTAAATCTTTTAAAAGTGCTGATATGGAATCCTGCATATCTTTTCTAGGGTCTCCACCAAAGGCTAGAAATCCTCTTAGAGTTCTTTTAAGTATTTCAATTTTATCATAGAGTTCTTGTTCAGAAACTCTTATATATTCCCTTATTGCATTTTGAACTAATTCTTCGACATGTAATTCGACGTAAAGCTTGAGATCGTTTAAAAGATCTGTTCTAAATTGTTTGATGCATTTTTCAATTTTATAACCATATTTATTACCTGATATACCATAATCAATGAGATTATAATAATCTCCAACAGCCTTAAAACCTTTTGTCTTATTACTGAGATGGTTCTCTATTTCTACAACTTTATGGCATGCACTATAGTCATAATTTTTATTAAATTTTAAAAAGTCTTCTGGTAAATTTATTTGATTACCTGTTACAGCAATTGCCATAGTATGAACTTGACTTAAAATTGCTTCGATTTTTCTATTGGTATCATAAAAATAATTACCTGCTTCTTCTTTATATCCTATATATGGGAAAAGTACTTTGTTTTTGTAATTTGCCAGTACTTTTTTTCTCAATGCCTCATGCTTCTCATAGTATGTTACTTCAAAGTAATTAAGACCTTCGTTGATAGCTTTGCTATCAGAACTATATTTATAATCTGGATTATCTTCAGGTATTTCAAAAGGTTGCTCGAAATCTTCAATATTAAATTCGTAGTGGCTATACTCTGGGATATTGAATTTGTAATTGCCTAGATTTTTATCAATATACTTTCGTATCTCCAATATGTTATTATCGTTCACTGTGCCCCTCATAGTTTCAAGCCCCTTTCATTGTTTTTTCACTCTCAAATAATATGAATCTTCATACATATCTATAATAAAAATGCCCAAATATATGGTATTAATTATAATTTTAGTGAATTGTTAGTATTAAGTCAACGCTTTTTTTATAGAAAATATAAAAAATGTATCTGGTAGCATCGTAAATTAAATATTGACTTTAAAGAAATTTATAATTATAATGATTTAGCAAAATTCAATTGATGTAAATTGAATTTTGCTAAATTACCTTTTTTTAGATACTAGTATCAAAATACTGAATCTATATAAATATTGGGTAGAGGAGTGCAAGCGGATTGAATGATGAGCTTTTAAAACTACAAAATCAACTATGTTTTCCACTTTATGCTGCATCAAGGGGAGTAGTAAATAAATATAAACCCTTTCTTGATGAAATTGACCTAACTTATACACAGTATATAGTGATGATGGTGATGTGGGAAAGAAAAAAGATATCAGTGAAAGATTTAGGTCAATGCTTATATTTGGACTCAGGCACTTTGACACCAGTTCTAAAGCGTTTAGAAGTGAAAGGGCTTATCATGCGGAAGCGTTCGCCAGAAGATGAAAGGCAGGTAGATATACTGATAACTGAAGATGGTGAACTTTTAAAGGAAAAGGCTGTTTTAATTCCAGAAAAAATGAGTAAATGCATTTCTTTGGATATGGAAGAAGCAAAAACCTTATATAAGCTTTTGTATAAACTAATAAATCAAGTTGAATAGGAGTAATAACATGGGTGCAATAATGGAGTCTATTTTTAGTGTTGCGTATCTTTTGATAGCAGGGGTATTAGGGCATTTGATGGTGTCTAAAGCAGGGGAGGATAAGCAAAGACGGATTTTTGGAATTATGACGCTTATTCTTGGTGCTGGAGATGCATTTCATCTTATACCACGTATTTATGGAAATTTAACAGGAACGATGGATGAAATCTATGCGGCTCTTGGTTTTGGGGTTCTAGTTACATCTATTACTATGACAATTTTTTATGTTATGCTGTATCATTACTGGTGTGGTCGCTACTCAAAACCTTTAAAGTCACCATTAACTGTGCTGGTATACGCGCTTTCCATAGTAAGAATTGCGTTATGCTTATTTCCGCAAAATAATTGGTTATCTGCATATTCGCCTGTAGAATGGGGGATTTATCGTAATATACCATTTGTTATTTTTGGCGCAATTATGGTGTATTTATTTTTTGTGGAAGCTAGAAAAGCGGCAGATACTAATTTTAAATGGGCGTGGCTTGCTGTATTACTATCATTTTTGTTTTATATGCCTGTTGTTCTTTGGGCAAGCATCAATCCTATGATAGGTATGCTGATGCTTCCGAAGACAGTTTGTTATGTATGGCTAGTATATATGGGATATAGAGATAAAGCGGTTGAGTATGCAGATCAAGAACAAAGTCAAGAGTTTCCTGTATAGATAAATAAAGATTATGAATTTCCAATCTAAAAACCCCATCAAGCGTATGCACGCTTGATGGGGTTTTTAATTTTTTAATTATCTCCACGCTATTTCTACTGTGTATTCTCCAAATCCTGACTCAGCCAAAAATACAGAAAATAGATTTTGTATAGCATATTGTGTATTTTGTTTAGCTTGTCCCATTAAGTAATCAGATTCCATTTCTTCTCGTAGTAGGTCTGTTGCTATCTCAAGAATACCGCTATATTCCGAAGCAGTTAATTCTATATCGCTACTAAATCTGAAAAAACCTGCATCTGTATATTCAATTACTGTTCTATCGTTCAGTATTTCTATTGATGAAATTAATGGTCGATCCATCAAGAGCACTATACGCTTACTACTGTGATTATAGGTAATGCTGTTAGCATTTATAGAACTTAAATCTACACTATATCTTCCTACAGCAAAAAATGTAACATCCTGTGTTCTCCTGAAAAATCTTTGGTGCCAGCTATCATCAAGTGTAACTAGCCTAGATAATTCTACTTCAGTAGTAATTAACTCTTGAACTTGCGATACGCTGTTTATAACAGTTTCTTCTAACAGTAGTAGTCTATCTGCTATACTGTCTACATCTCGATTTTGAATATTACTAGCAGCGTAAATAGCCGCCTGTCTGGCTTCATTCCTAACATGGTTTATGTAGTTTGAATGAAACGTAAAACCTATGAAACCTGCTACTAGCCCCACTGCAGCAAAAATTTTAAACTTCTTATCAATTTTCAACACGAACACTCCTCTATATTGCTTGGCATGACTTTTTGCTTACAAATCTATCTCTCGTCAATTATTATACATATAATTCGCCAATCTGTCTAACAATTCGATAATAAATATTAAAATTTTACCTCAGAACTAAGTTTAAAGGCATTATTATTTTGAATAACTTGTCAACATGGGAAATTTGGTTTATATTTATAAGTTAATATAGGCAATTTCAAAAGGAGATTGATATGAAGAAAATAAATGAAAGAGAAATAGCAGTTTTTGCTTTAATAGATATTTTGGATAGTGGCGGATATAACAATATAGTATTAAAACGAACTTTAAACCAAAATAAGGATTTGAATACTACACAGAAATCATTTGTAACTCAAATAGTTAATGGTACATTAAAAAATATTATACATTTAGATTATATAATTGATTGTTTTTCAAAAACCAAGACAACAAAGATGAAGCCTTTAATTTTAAATACATTAAGGATTTCAGTTTATCAAATAAAATTTATGGATAAAATACCGCATTCAGCGGCTTGTAATGAAGCTGTTAATTTGGTAAAGGCTAAAGGATTTAAAACTTTATCAGGGTTTGTAAATGGTGTTCTGCGTAGTATCATTAGAAATTTAGAAAATATAGAGTATCCAGACTATGAAAAGAATCCAGTTGCGCATATTTCAGTAAAGTATTCTTATCCAGTATGGTTAATAGAGTATTTCATGGAATTTATGAAAGAAGACGAGGTAAAAGAATTATGTGCTAAAAGTAATGATGTGCCAAGAATTAGTATCAGTACAAACACAACGAAAATAACTAGAGAACTACTCATGAAAAAATTGGCAGATGAAGGAATGGAAGTAGTAGAAGGCAAATTGACAGATAAATCCGTATATATTAGTAAGACTGCAAATATATCAGATTCACCTAGTTTTAAAGAAGGGTTATTTCATGTGATGGACGAAAGTTCTATGTTGGCAGTAGAAGCACTTTCACCTAAAGAAGGGGATACAGTTTATGATTTATGTTCAGCACCTGGAGGTAAAAGTTTCTATGCATCATATTTAATGGATAATAAAGGTGTTATAGAATCTTGCGATATTTATGAGCATAAATTAGAATTAGTACAGCAAGGAATCGAAAGACTTGGAATAGAAATAATAAAAACATATGAACATGATGCTACAAAGTATTATGAAGAAAGAGCTAATAAAGCAGATTGTGTTTTAATAGATGCTCCATGCACAGGGTTTGGATTACTTAGAAAAAAACCAGATATTAAATACACAAAAACTAAAGATGATGTATATGCACTCGCAAAAATTCAACGTGAGATTTTGTCAAAAAGTCATAACTATGTAAAAATAGGTGGAATTTTAGTATACAGCACTTGTACAGTATCAGATGAAGAAAACATTAAAAATGTAGAATGGTTTATAAAAAATTATAATTATGAGATTTCCGAAATAAAACAACTTTTGCCTAGTAGTGATAATACAGATGGGTTTTTCATAGCTAGAATGATAAGGAAGGGCTAAAACATGGACAAAACAGACATATCCTCAAAAACCTTGAAGGAAATGGAAGACTTACTTGTGAATATAGGTGAAAAAAAGTTCAGGGGAAAACAAATTTATACATGGATTAATAGAGATTTAGTTGCTAGTTTTAGCGAAATGACTAATTTGCCGAAAGCATTAAGGGAAAAATTAGATGATGTATATTATTTGCCTAAAGTCACGATTGTGGAAAAACTAATATCTAAAAAAGATGCTACATCAAAATACTTGTTTAAAATGGAAGAAAATACTATAATAGAAAGTGTTTTGATGAAATATTCACATGGAAATTCTGTGTGCATATCTAGTCAAGCAGGTTGTAGAATGGGGTGCAAGTTTTGTGCATCAAAAGTAGAAGGTTTCCAGCGCAACTTAACAGCGGGCGAAATGTTAGCACAAGTATACAATATCCAAAAAGATTCAACAGAAAGAGTTGACAGCGTAGTTATAATGGGTATAGGGGAACCTTTAGATAACTATGAAGAGGTTTTAAAATTTATAAAAATTATTAACTCTAAAGAAGGGTTAAATATCGGTCAAAGACATATAACCCTTTCTACTTGTGGATTAATAGAAAAAATATATGATATGGCAGATGAAAACATGCAAATAACTTTAGCTGTGTCACTGCATGCACCAAACGATTCCATACGTAAAGAAATAATGCCTATAGCAAATGCCTATAGTATAAACGATGTTTTAAAAGCTTGTAAACATTATTCAGGGAAAACTGGAAGAAGAATAACTTACGAATATGCATTTATAAAAGATGTAAATGACAGTAAAGAAAATGCAAGAGAACTTGCTAGTAGATTAAAGGGTAGTTTAAGTCATGTAAATCTTATACCTTTAAACAATATTAAAGAATCTAACTATCTAAGTTCTGACAAAGAACGTACAGAAATTTTTGCTAAAATACTTGAAGCGAGTGGTATAGATACTACAGTAAGGAGAAAACTTGGCGAAGATATAAGCGCGGCCTGTGGCCAACTCCGCCGAAGTTACGAAACGAGGTGACCGTATGAATGCATTAGGGAAGACCCATAAGGGTATAAAACGCACAAATAATGAAGATGCGTATATAATTTTAACAGAGCAAATATCGTGCCTTTCCAATTTATACATAGTTGCAGATGGTATGGGTGGTCATCAGGCAGGCGAAATAGCAAGCAGTGATGCTATTAAAGCTTTTTGTGATTATATACGTAGTAGAGATTGTGAAATAGAAGACATTCTTGATTTTTTAACTGATGCAACAAAACATGCAAATAGAGAAATTTTTGAAAAATCCTGTAAAGACCCAGCATTCACAGGAATGGGGACAACTTTTACGGCATGTACGATAAAAGATAGCAAAGGTTATGTTTCGCATATAGGTGATAGTAGAATTTATATAGTCAATGAAAATGGCATAAAAATGTTAACTACGGATCACTCATATGTACAAGAGATGGTAAAGGCGGGGGAATTAACACAAGAAGAAGCAGATTGCCACCCAATAAGGAATGCATTAACTAGAGCTCTTGGAACAAGTGTTGACCTACAAGTAGATGGATACATTTTTGATGTAAAAAGGGGCGACAAAATATTAATGTGCACAGATGGTCTGACCAATATGATAAGCGAAAATGAAATAAAAGATATAGTGCAAGGAAGTGAAAACCTTGAAGAGGCAACAGAAGAATTAATTAGAATGGCTAACGAGAACGGAGGCGCGGACAATATTACAAATATTTTGATAGAGGTAGTAGGTGATATAGATGGTGCTTAATCAAGATACCATAGTTGCAGATAGATATAAAATAATAGAAAAACTTGGCGTTGGTGGTATGGCTATAGTTTATCGTGCTAAAGATTTAAAACTAGATAGAGATGTAACTTTTAAGGTAATGAGAGAAGAACATATACCAGATGATGAGTTTATCTCAAGATTTAATACAGAAGCGCGTTCTGCAGCCAGCTTATCAAATCAAAATATTGTTAGCGTGTATGATGTGGGTGTTGAAAACGATATCAATTATATAGTCATGGAGTATATAGATGGTGTTACTCTGAAAGAGCTTATAAAAAATAGGGCTCCTTTTGACAATGAAGAAACTTTTGGTGTCGCAATACAAATATCAACGGCTCTTGCTCATGCACATAAAAATAATATAATACATCGTGATATAAAGCCTCAAAATATACTTGTTACTACAGGCGGTATTGTAAAAGTAACGGATTTCGGTATCGCTAGAGCGGCTACAGTAGCGACAACAACAAATAATAATGCAATGGGTTCTGTTCATTATTTTTCGCCTGAGCAGGCAAGAGGGAAATATGTAGATGTACGTAGTGATATATATTCACTTGGTATAGTTATGTACGAAATGGCAACAGGTCGAATTCCTTTTGAAGGTGATTCAGCTGTAGCTGTTGCACTTAAGCATATAAATGAAGCCCTACCTGATATAAAAACTCTAAATCCTAATGTATCTGAAAGCTTGAATAGAATAATATTAAGAGCTACAAATAAACTTTCTAGTCAGCGTTACGAAAGTATAGACGAAATGACAGAAGATTTAAAACGTGCAATGACAAATGCGTCTGGAGAATTTATAAGTGTAGAAAGAGATGTGGATTCTCCTACTATAAAGCTTACTGATGAAGAAGTAAGAATGATAAGGGAAGAATCGGAGTTAGAAGGCGATAAAAATAACTCTATCAATAAATCTGAAAGTAACCATTCTCATGAACCAGATGTGGATAAACTGGCCGAAAAAAAGATTGTAATGATAGCTATACTTACAGCGTTCACAATTATTACTTTTATAACTTTCGTAGGTATTAATGAAATACGGAGTAGGCAATTAGAACAGCAGGCTCGCATGACTTTGCCTTATATAGTAGGATTAACAGTAGATGAAGCACAAACCGCTTTTGTAATGGGTGGAGTAAGTATAAACATGGAAGTTCAAGAAGAATTCGATGAAGAGGTACAAGCAGGTATTATTATTTCTCAATATCCAGAAGCTAACGCTATAATAGATGATGATAGTGTATTGACAGTTGTTGTGAGCTTAGGGAGTTCTATGATTGAAATGCCTGATGTTGTAGGTCTTGATATATCTGAAGCTTTGGCAAAGTTCCCGACTGATGTAAATTTAGATATAGCGGAACAGTTTGTATTTAGTGATGATTATCCAATAAATACTGTTATAAGTCAATTTCCAGAAGCGGGTGATCAAGCATCAGTAGAAGAAAGCATAACCCTTATTGTAAGCAGAGGTTCGGAATCAAATATTGTAACAGTGCCTAGTGTATTAGGTATAACAGAAACAAATGCGCGCAGTACGTTAGCTAGTGCAGGCCTCAGAGTGGGAAACATCAATTTATCACACAGCCAAACAGTGTTAGAAGGTTTAGTACTTTTACAGACAATTGACCCAGGTAGAGAAGTTTCCGAAGGTACAGTAATTAATCTTGTAGTATCGAACGGCCCTATGCCAGTAGAGGTTTTAGTGCCAGAACCATCAATACCAGAACCATCTGCGCCAGAGCCATCTGTTCCAGAACCTTCAGCACCAGAACCATCTGTTCCAGAACCTTCAACACCAGAGCCATCTGCACCAGAGCCTTCAACACCAGAACCGTCTGCGCCAGAACCAGATGCTACGCCACCAGTTCCAGTACCTGAACCAGCAGGGCCTGTAACGGTAAATATGACATTTCAACGCCCAATAACGTTAGCGGATGATGTGGAAACAGTTGATATTTATATACTCAAAATAACAGGACAAGGACCTGCAGAACTTTTTAGTAATCCTAATTTTAGTGTAAGTAGTTTTCCACTTGTTTTACCAGTTCAAGGTACAGGACAAGCAAATATACAATTATATATTAATGGTTCGATGGTAAGTCAGGAAGTTATTGATTTTTCTTAGGGAGGTTTTGAGTGGAAGGTAGAATAATAAAAGGTGTTGGTGGATTATATTTCGTAGACACGGAAAAGGGCGTTTATAATTGCAAACCTAGAGGAATATTTAGAAAAGATAAAATCAAACCAGTTATAGGAGATTTTGTTACTATTAGTGTATTATCCGAGCTAAATAACGAGGGTGTAATTGACCATATACATGAAAGAAAAAACGAATTATTAAGACCTAAAGTGTGTAATATAGACCAATCTATACTTGTTTTTTCCACTGTTAGCCCTGATATCAACCTTGATTTATTGGATAGGCTAACTATACTATCTGAAGAACAAAACCTAAAAACAATAATATGTATTAATAAAGCTGACATATCAAACAGAGCAGATTATGAAAATATAAAAAAAGATTATGAACACATAGGCTACAAAGTTATATTTACATCTACAAAAACTGGAGAAGGCATACAAGATTTAAAAAATTCACTACAAAACAAAGTATCTGTTTTTTCTGGACCTTCAGGAGTGGGTAAATCTAGTCTTACAAATTTTTTAGTACCATCTACTAATATGGAAACTGGTTGTTTAAGTAAAAATAATAAAGGCAAGCACACAACAAGACATGCTCAACTTATAAAATTTGCTGAAAAAAGCTATATAGTTGATTCACCTGGTTTCACTTCATTATTTTTAGAACATATAAAACCAGAAAATTTAGCATATTTATTTAAAGAATTTAGACCCTTTATAGACACTTGCAAATTTAACGACTGTCATCATATTAACGAGCCATTTTGTGAAGTGAAACAGCGTGTGGACATAGATATAACACCAAAACGTTATAATAGATACGTTAATTTGTTTAGCGAATTGCATACTAAACCTTAAATTATTTAGGAGGCTGTGAAATGTATAAATTAGCACCATCTATTCTAGCGGCAAATTTTGCGAACCTAGAACAAGAAATAAAAACTATAGAGAATGCGGGTGCTCATTACCTACATGTAGATGTAATGGATGGGCATTTTGTTCCAAATATTTCGATTGGCATTCCCGTTTTAAAAAGTATACGCAAAATAACAGATATGACACTAGACGTGCATCTTATGATATCTGAACCAAGTAAATATATAAAGCCATTTATAGATGCAGGTGCGGATTTAATAAATATTCACGTAGAAATTGAAGAAGATATTTCAGAGAATATAAATTTAATAAATTCTTTTAATAAAAGGGTTGCTCTTACTGTTAGTCCATCTACTAACATTGAAGCTGTATACCCTTATCTGGACAATTTAGATATGGTACTTATCATGAGCGTAGAACCAGGTTTCGGAGGGCAAGCATTTATGCCTAGCGCATTAAAAAAAGCGGAAAAGCTTGCAGACCATATAGCTAAAAATAATATACTTCTCGATATTCAAATGGACGGAGGTATAACTCAACAAAACCTTAGAGATGTTATAAACTCAGGTGTTAACGTAGTAGTTGCTGGTTCTTCCATATTTTCAGCCGAAAACCCTACATCAGCCGTAAAGGATTTTTACACCATCTTCAGAGAAAAGAATTAAAAGACTAAAGATTAAAAGATTAAAGTCAAAAGATTGTGGGCTCTGCCCACACCCGCAAGCGCAGCGCGCTTGACCGCTTTTTTAAGAACGCACATACGTGCGTTCTTTTATTAATATTGAGTTTAAGTTTTAGGAATAGGAAATTTAAAGGAGAAAAGACTGTGAGGCAGAAGCCCCACGGTCTTAATCTCTTGACTTTAATCGTTTACTTTATAGTCTACCTGTACATGAAATTATAATATAAAAAAGACCATGCATAGCATGGTCTTAAAAAAAGTGGTCAAGCGCGCTGCGCTTGCAGGGTTTGGGACGGAGTCCCAAAAAGGTTTTGATTTTTTAATCTCTTGACTTTAATCATTTACTTTATAGTTCACCTGTACATGAAATTATAATATAAAAAAGACCACGCATAGCGTGGTCTTAAAAAAGCGGTCAAGCGCGCTGCGCTTGCAGGGTTTGGGACGGAGTCCCAAAAAGGTTTTAATCTTTTACTTAATCTTTTGCTTGCACTATGTATGTGAAGGTGCTATAATTGCATTAATGTGGTAGTGATTATCTGGAAGTAAAGTTACAGCAGTCTCTTTGGCGAGAGATTTGCTAGAAGTCTACTAAGCTTTGACCGGCGAAAGACAACAACAAACGGATAATCCTGCTGCTGTAACAAAAGTAATTATACAATGATGCGACGCGTTTTACAAGATAGTTTCGCTGTCGCACCTCAAAAATACGAGGCTTTTTTGTAGCGTTCTTTTGACAGCAGTGGGTGAAAACGGTAAGTGTGTTGGTAGACGGAAAAGTTGCTGACACACTTTTTCTTTTTAGAATCACATCATATTAATCAAATTTTGACAGGTATGATTTATTAAATGCTTAATTTAGTGCCTGCTTCAAATTAAAAAGGATGAGTTTTTTATGAATGAATTTGACGAATCACTAAAAAAAATATTTGAAGAAATATTGAAAGAATTTCCAGAGGGTACATTTGAAAAATTTAAAATACTTAGCAAAGAAGATTTATGGCAAGCTAACTTTGGGTTCGGTACATGGTTGCGAAATGTTTTTCTTTTTGATAATCATGAAATTCGTAAAATTTTTGAAAATCAAGGGATAGAAGATATAGACGATATGTCTTCATTTATAATAGAGAAATTTCAAGAGTATTTAAATAGTGAATCTATTTCGGAATAATTGAACAGGCGCATAAGTGCCTGTTTTTTATGGTTTTAAAAATTTATAAATAATATTTTATATATTGGTCATAATAAAAGAGAATTTTGTCGTACTAATTTTAAAAGTAGTGTTTGGATTCGCTCTAAACTCTAAAGTTTTTTGCAAAAAATTTAGCCAAAAACTTTAACACTTTAAATAATAATATAAAAAAACGAACACGTGCGCACTTACAAGAATCCCACAAAAAAATTTAATCTTTTTATCTTTCAATTTTATTAGGATTTAAGCGGAAATTTTGAATCTTTTAAAATTTTAATTAAAAGTTTCAAAAAAAAAGCTTGACATTTTTTTCTTTGTCTGATAGGATATGTAGGTGGTTGACAAATGAACATTGAAAATTAAATAATTATGAAAAGAAATAGCCGAAAAGACAAAGTAACAAAAACATAAAGTCAGAGACTAGCAATAGCTAGTTATCCGAGTTAACAAGATTAAACAGA
>JGI994J12354_10000914_pt1 | contig 30211 bp, 29 predicted proteins | sample IntmicLarv3ML3BL_FD_12354 | JGI IMG/M metagenome (IMG submission 12354) | reverse complement strand
CGGCTGTTAACCGCAGTGTCGCAGGTTCAAGTCCTGCAGGAAGCGCCAAAAAGATAGATAACTATAAAAGATAAAAAAAGTCAAAGGTTTTCCTTTGATTTTTTTGTTCTTTACTAAATTCTTTAGTTTTTGAATAGCTAAGCTGCTTAAATTGAATATTTTCGTATGTTTATATTAAATCTATATTAAAATACTGAAAAAATTTTTATTATATGAAATAATTCCTTCTTTTTGCATTTTACTTAATTCGTTGGACAAAGCACTTCTATCTACTATGAGGTAATCTGCCAACTCTTGTCTTGAAAATGGGATTTCAAAGGAATGCTTTCCTTGTTTTGTGGCTTCATAAGAAAAATAGTTCATAACTCGTTCTCTTATTAATTTTGGGGTTGTATGAGCAATTTTTTTGGTTAATGAGAGGTTTTTATTGGCAAGAATTTTTAGTAAATTTTTAGTCAAAATATTATGAAAAGAACAACTGCTGGAACAAATATTTATAATTTTATTTACATCAAAAAGAAAGATTTCACAATTTTTGGCAGCTACGACATCTACCATAAGAGGTTCTTTATAGGAGCAAGCGTAGGATTCAGCAAAGATTCCCCCTAAAGAAATATGGGATAGTATATTTTGATTTCCCCAAATATCATTTTGTACAATATTGATACTTCCTGACATAACAATACCAGCACAATTAATTATTTCTCCAGAGGTAAAGATATAATCGTTTTTTTTATATTTTTTTACTGTACCTTGAATGCACGATAATGCAGTACTAATTTCTTTTTTTTCAATTCCTTGAAATAACTCACTGTGAGATAATACTTCTAGAGGCATAAAACCACCCATTATTTTTTATTTAAAAACTAAAACATTTAAATAATGTAAGATAAGACTATATTTATTCTGAGATTATTTGATTTGAGAAGGGTCTGTTTTCATTGTTAAAAAGTCACTATATTCATCATCATCTTTTATCAAAAAGATAGTCAATTTGGTCACAGCAGCACAAGTAATAAGAGGAGCTATAAATATTCCAATGAAAGGAATTATTAGTAGCAAGGTAAAAACACAGCCGCAAATTACAGAGTAACTTCTTTTTTTTCGGATGAATTTCATGCTATCTTTTGTGGAAAATTGATATCTTTCTAGAGTATAATCCATAAAGGCAAACCCTGTGAAATAACTCTGAATCAAAAAAATTAGTATAGGACTTAGTAGTCCAATGATTGGAATAAATCCTATTAAAATTAAAATTATAGTCCCAATAATTTGCTTAAGAAAACAGATGACACCTATTTTTAATCCACGAAGAATAAATTTGATGTTATCTTTAAGGGAGAATTCAAATTTATTATTTGTTAAATGCTCATCTATTTTCTCAGAAAGAAAAGATAATATAGGGGAAATCAACACTATTAGGATTGGTTTAAACACAAAGAAAAAAATTATAGCCAAAACAATGGGGATAATAAATTTGTCAGAGATAGCTAAAAAGTTTATCAAATAATTTAATGCAGTGCCAAATATAGAGCCAGAAAAATCCCTTTCTGCTGCCAAAGTAGTAAAATATTTTCCAGTAAAGCGAGTCAGTCTCAGATATCCTTGAATAGCCATGATAAATAAAAGAAATCCAATTATTCCTGGAATAAGATAGTATTTCTTGAGTTTAGCATCTTTTATTATTTTAGGAGCATCAATAAAACAATCAAAAATATAGCCAAATTTAGTCATAAGAATTTCCTTCTAAGTGTTTGGTATCAGAAAAAGAAAGAAAATTAAAATTATTGTCACTATAGGAAACAATGGAAACACTTGTATTAGCAATTATTTTAAGAAACGTTTTATTTTTATCTGAATCAATGATATTAAATAAGGTTCGCAAGGTACCACCATGACTAACCATTAAAATTCTGTCATTTGGACTATGGGAATCAACAAGCTTTTTTAAACCAACTTTAACTCTTTCTTCCAATTGTAAAAAAGACTCACCATTTATGATAGATGGATCATAATTATCAGGATCAAAGAAAAAATTATGAAATAATTCAGGGTATTTTTCCTTGAAAATGCTACTTTTGACACCTTCCATATCTCCAATATTTATCTCTGCAAATTCTTCCATAATATCTAAGCTTTGTATTCTATCTCCAAGAAGAATATTGGCGGTATCCGTGGCTCTTTTGGCAGGAGATGAATAAAATTGAGTAAAATTTATATTCCTAAGATGTTTGGATAAAAGTTTTGCTTGCAAAATTCCTTTCTCTGTAAGGGGAGAATCCAAACTGCCCTGAAATCTCTGTTCTACATTCCAAATAGTTTCCCCATGTCTGATAAAATATAATTCCATATTAAAACCCCACTTCCTTCATAGTCTCTATTGCATAAATTTTTATATTTTCTTTAAATAAATTATAGTCATTTTTCTTTAACTCTCTCAAAACACTTGGCTCAATTCCAGTTTTGTCATAGCATTTTTTAAAAGCCCTTCTTTCATAATAAGTTTTTTCCTCTATGGATAAAAATATATCAAGTAAAACTTCTTGAGGGAATTTTTCAGAGAAAACAGATAAATTCCCATTATCTAATTTGTAAATTTTTTGAACAAATCCGCTTCTATCAAATCTCACTCTTAATCCTTCTTTTAATGTATTTCTGTAAATAATGATATTTGAAAGAGCAGAGCTTTTTCTATAAAACATTACTATCCCAGTGGGAAAATTCACATTATAAAAAAATGTCTTTTTTATATTTCCATTCTTGTAGAAGGAAAGTTCTTTTCCAAAATTCTTTAGAGATGAAATTGTTTTTATTTCTTTGTTTGGATAATACTCATATATATTGCCAATTATTTGATTTTTTTCATATTGAATAATAAATTCTTTTTTTTGGTTATTATTATACAGAATGGATTTACCTTGGAGCTGATTATTTTTGTACGAAGCGATATTTTTAATATTTCCCATTTCATTATATAAAAAACATTTTCCATTTAATTTCCCATTTTTATAGATTATACTTTTTTCAACTACTCCGTTAGGATAGTAAATTCTTGCTCTTCCATTTAAAATGCCGTTTTTATAATTGGCAATCATCTTGAGCTTTGCGTTTGGATAGTAAGCATATTCCTTTCCGTTTAGTTTTCCATCTAAATAAAAAGACTTAGTTTTTAGTTTTCCAGAAGAATAGAATTCTACATTTTCTCCAAGTGGTTCTCCATAATTAAAATATAAGTCTTTCTCAATAGTTCCATTTGGATAATAATGCAAATTTCTTCCATGTATTTTTCCTTCAACAAAAAAAACAGTTTCTTGTAAGTTGCCGTCAGAGTAGAATTTTTTTCCAAAGCCATCTAAAATATTGCTTTTGTAGTTAAATTCTTTGACAATAATTTCTTTAGGTCCATATTCAATGGCAGGGCCCTGAAGAATTCCCATATCAAAACAAAGTGAACTTGCTTTTTTTCCATTGGGATAATATAAAATACTCTCACCATGAATCAAACTATTCACCAAAGAATAAGTTCTTTTAACTTTCCCAGAAAAATAAAACTCTTCCACAATTTCTTTCTCATATTCAAAATCATCATTTAAATTATCTTTATCTTTATCCATATTAATCACTGGGTATTATACCACAAATAGCCAAGAAATTGTACCAAAAATTCTAAAAATTCACTTTTGTGGTGATTTATTCAATATTATGGGATAAATTTTTTGAAACAATAAAAAAAATCAATGAATAAAATTTTCTTGATTAATATTTTGAATTTTACTTATATTTAAATATTTAGTATACTGAAATTGAAATGAAACAACCTTAATTGTTCTTAAAGAGTCAAAACAGAACGATAAAGTTAGAGTAAAAATTGCAAAACAGAGATTAATATACTGATCAATTTTATATTCAAATTTTATAATTTTAAGTTAAGGTTTTGCATAAAAATCTATAAATCAAGAATCAAAAGTTTGGAGGAGATATTTTATGGAAACAATTAGTTTAAACATGGCACAAACAGTTGGGGTAGCAGCATTTTTGCTTTATGTTGGTAACGAGATAAAAAAGAGAAGCGGAATCCTTCAAAAGTTTTTCATACCATCACCAGTAGTAAGTGGTTTAATTTGTTCTGTACTTGTATTTGCTGGACGTCAAAGTGGGAAGTTCGTCATAGAATTTGATTTGACATTACAAAATTTTTTAATGATTGCATTTTTCACAACAGTTGGGTTTATGGCTAGTTTTAAGCTTTTAGCGCAAGGAGGAATTGGAGTTGCAGTATTTTTGGCTGTAGCAACAGGGTTAGTAATATGTCAAAATATTATAGGGGTTTCATTGTCCAAGCTACTGGGGCAACATCCATTATTTGGATTATTGGTAGGCTCAATTCCATTAACTGGTGGACATGGAACTGCAGGAGCCTTTGGAACCGATATAGGACGAGTGATAGGAGATTCTATTGGCGGACCAGATGGAGCGAGAACGATAGGGTTTGCAGCTGCTACATATGGACTTGTTATGGGGTGCTTGATTGGCGGACCAGTAGGAAGATTATTAATGAAAAATCACAATCTAAAGGGTGAAGACAATAAGGTTGCTGATACAAAAGCAAACAAAGGTGTTGAAGAGGGAATATCTGAAGAAAAGATTTTGAATGGAGTTATATTAATTGCTCTAGCCATGGGAATAGGAAGTGTGATACCACCATTTGTTAAAGAGAATACTCAGTGGTTAATGAAAGATGGGCTCTCTTTGCCAGCCTATATAGGTCCAATGTTGGTGGCAGCAGCAATGAGAAACATAGGAGAATTTCTAAAAAAACCTCTGCCAATGAAAGAAATAGATTCAGTTGGAAATATATCTTTACTGTTATTTTTGTCAATGGCATTAATGACATTGCAGTTGCATCAACTATTGGAATTGGCAGGACCTATGATGATGATACTATTAATACAGACAGTGTTTATTATTTTCTACACATATTTTATTACATACAATGTAATGAGAACTATTGTGAGTAAATATGATTCGACAGTGGTTGTGACTGGTCATTGTGGATTTGGATTGGGTGCTACTCCCACAGCCATAGCAAATATGGAAGCTTTCACCTCTATTAATGGATTTTCTACAAAGGCTTTCTTTATAGTACCTCTTGTGGGTGCTTTATTCATAGATTTTACCAATGCAGCAGTAATTACAACTTTTATAGGGCTATTTGGATAATATTTATTCTAAATATTATAGAAGATTAATGAAATAAATATCAGGTTCGTTTATAATGTTAATAATGAATTTGATAAAATGATAAATAGTAGTATAATCTGATTAGAGAGATAAAAAACAGTGTAATTTACAAAAGAAAAAAGATATGAAAATATACTATGTTTATTATTAGGAGATAATTTTTATGGAAAAAAAAGATTCAATTGGGGTTTTTGATTCAGGGGTAGGAGGATTAACTGTTTTAAAGGAATTAATAGATTTGTTGCCATATGAAAATATCATATATTATGGAGATAGTGGGAACTCTCCTTATGGGGACAAAACTCAGGAGGAAATTGAAAAATTATGTATAAAAATAGTTCAATTCCTTATTGAGAAAAATTGTAAAATTATAGTTATTGCTTGTAATACTGCTACAAAGGCAGCGATTGAGACATTAAAAAAGAAATTTGAGATTCCAATAATAGGTGTAATAGAGCCGGGAGCACGAAGAGCTTTGGAAGTGAGTAAAAGTAAAAGGATAAGTGTTTTTTCCACTGTTTTTACAGCAAAGACTGATGCTTATAAAGAGCAATTGGAAAAGTTATCCAAAGAAGTTATAGTAGATCAAGTTGGATGCCAAGAATTGTGCCCTATGATAGAAAGTGGTTGGGAGACTCATCAAGATAGAGTGGATATATTGAATAGCTATGTTTTAAACCTTTCAAAAGATACTGATACATTGATTTTGGGATGTACTCATTACCCATTAATTGCAAATGATATTAAGCCTTTAGTAGGAGATAAAATAATAGTAGATCCAGCGTTGGAAACATCGCAGGAGACAAAAAACAATTTGGAGAGTCAAAGTCTTCTGAATGATAGGAAAGAAATTGGTCAAATATACTACTATGTAAGTGGAAATACTAGTATGTTTAAAGAATTGGCTGAAAAGTTTTTATCTAAAAGGGTAGACAAGATTTATTCAGTAGCAAAATAACTTATTTTATCAAGAAATTTGGGATAAAATTATTTGTATCATTAAATAGCAAAAGGGAATCATAAAAATAATATAAAATTACATATTAAGAATGAAGGTTAATGATTCTAAAAGGACATGGATTTAATTAAAAGTGTGTATATTGGCGAAATATTTAAGTCGGAGAGAATGATTGAATATTTTAAAAGAATTTGTATTTATTTTAGAAGGAGGAGTAAAAATGATGAAGTATATTGAAGAAGTGTACAATGGGTTAGTAGAAAGATTTCCAGAGGAAAAAGAGTTTCACCAAACAGCTAAGGAAGTATTAGAATCCCTTGAACCTGTTATCAAGGAAAATGAAGAATTATACAGAAAAAATGCTTTATTGGAAAGAATGGTAACACCGGAAAGAACAATAGTATTTAGAGTCCCTTGGGAAGATGATAATGGCAATATTCATGTAAACACAGGATATAGAGTGCAATTTAATGGTGCTATTGGACCTTATAAAGGTGGCTTAAGATTTCATCCTTCAGTAAAACTAGGAACTATGAAATTTTTAGCTTTTGAACAAACATTTAAAAACTCATTAACAGGATTACCAATTGGTGGAGGAAAAGGTGGAAGTGACTTTAATCCAATGAAAAAATCTGATGGAGAAATTAGAAGATTTTGCGAAAGCTATATGACTGAATTGTATAGGCATATTGGTCCTGATACTGATGTTCCAGCTGGAGATTTGGGTGTTAGTGCAAAAGAAATTGGATATTTGTTTGGACAATATAGAAGAATAAAAGGAATATATGAAAATGGAGTTATTACAGGTAAACCAAGAAGTTTTGGTGGAAGTAAAGTAAGACCAGAAGCAACAGGATATGGAATTACTTATTTCTTACAAGAAATGTTAACGGACATGGGACAAGATATCAAAGGTAAAACAATAGCTTTATCAGGATATGGAAATGTTGCTTGGGGAGCTGCAAAAAAAATGACTGAATTGGGAGCAAAAGTAGTCACATTATCTGAAGCAGAAGGATATATATATATGCCTGATGGAATGACTGATGAGATGGTTGATTATATGTTAGTAATAAGAGCTGATTATAGTAAAACATTAAAAGATTATGCAAAGAAGTTCAATTTTGAATATATAGATGGAAAAAAACCATGGGAAAGACCAGTGGACATAATAGTACCTTGTGCAACACAAAATGAAATTTTGACTGAAGAAGCAAATGTTATTGTTAAAAATAAAGTAATGATCGTTTGTGAAGGTGCAAATATGCCTTGTACAATAGAAGCTACTGAGATAATTGAAAAGGCAGGAATTTTATTTGGACCATCAAAAGCAGCTAATGCTGGTGGAGTAGCAGTGTCAGCTTTGGAAATGAGCCAAAATAGCGAAAGAATTGATTGGGATGAAGAAGAATTGGAAAAGAAACTTCATAACATAATGAAAGATATATACAAAGTATCCAGAGAAGAAAGTAAAAAATATGGAATTAGTTTAGCACAAGGAGCAAATATAGCAGGATTCAGAAAAGTAGCAGATGCTATGTTAAGACAGGGAATTTATTAATAGTTTAGTAGAGTATATAAAAAAATATAATTGAAAAAAGCATAGTATGTTGCTATAATTAGTTAAGTGGTTATAGCAACATATTTGTATAATTTTTAGAATTATTTTTGTTATTAAATATTTTATAGAGGAGAGTGATTCCCATAAAAGTTTTGTGCTATGGAGTTAGAGATGTGGAAAAAGAGTTTTTTAAGAAGTATGATGAAAAATATGGTTTTGAGGCTGTGTGTGTTCCAGAGTTTTTGAATTCCAAAGAAACAGCTGAATTAGCCAAAGGATTTGAAGCAGTGTTATTAAGGGGTAACTGTTTTGCAAATAAAGAGAATTTAGATATGTATAAAGAATTTGGGGTGAAATATTTACTCACAAGAAGTGTGGGAACAGATCATATAGATACTCCTTATGCCAAAGAATTGGGGTTTAAGTTGGCTAGAGTCCCTTTTTATTCACCTAATGCAATAGGAGAGTTGGCTGTGACACATGCTATGATGCTATTAAGACATATGGCTTATACCACAGATAGAGCTAGAAAGAAAAACTTCATAGTGGATAACTTCATGTTTTCCAAAGAAATTAGAAATTGTACTGTGGGAATAATTGGGCTTGGGAAAATAGGAAGGACAACTGCAAAGATTTTTTCTGGAATGGGAGCTACAGTCATAGGGCAAGATGTTTTCAAAATAGATGGTCTTGATGGAATTGCAACTCAAGTAGAAATGGATGAAATATTAGAAAAAAGTGATATAATTTCTTTACATTGTCCATATATAAAAGAAAATGGTAAGATTGTAACAAGAGAATTTTTGAGCAAAATGAAAAAGGGTGCAATTCTCGTAAATACAGCCAGAGGAGAATTACAAGATATAGATGCTATAATTGAATTTGTTGAAAATGGTCATTTAGGTGGAGTAGGACTGGATGTACTGGAGGGGGAAGCTAAAATATTTTTTAAAGATTTTGAGGAGGCTTCTTTGCCTGATGAAACTATGGAAAAATTAATATCTCTTTATCCAAAGATTTTAATTAGTCCTCATATTGGATCTTATACAGATGAGGCAGTGGCCAATATGGTAGAGACAAGTTTTTTGAATTTGAGGAATTATTTGGAAACTGGAGATTGTGAAAATAAATTTTAATCTGCAAAAGAAAAATTTGGTGCTTTTCAGAACCTTTCTTAGTGGAAAGGTTCTTTTTTATGCAAAAAAATTTTTTGTATTTTAAAAAAGCGTGGTATAATATTATAGGATGAATAATTTTATAATAATACATTTTAATTTTAAAAAGGATAGAAACTTTTATTTTAGGTTTAAAATAGGTAGATAGCTTAGTAAAGTTAAATAGTGTTTTTAAAAAAGGAGCATATATGGATTTTAAATTAGAATTAAACCAAGAGTTAAAACTTATTTTGACCCAAGAAATGAAAATGTCCATAAAAATTTTGCAAATGCCTTCCATAAGTTTAAAGGGCTTTATAGAAAAAGAAAGGCAAAATAACCCAGCATTGGATGTGTTCTATAGTCACAGCTATTCATCTGGTACTTTCAATAGAAGTTCATCAGAGGAGAATTATTCTTTTTTGGATTACACTTATGAAAAAGAGAATTTTTATGAGTACTTGGAAAAGCAGTTATTAACATTCTCTTTGGATAAAAAAACAAAAGAAATTTGCGTTTATATCCTAAATAACCTTGATCATAGAGGGTATTTAATGGTAGAAGAAAAGGATATTATGGGTTCCTTTAAGATTTCCAAAGGTGATTTGAAAAAAGCTTTTGATGTGGTGCATTCTTTAGAACCTGTGGGAGTTGGAGCAAAAAACCTTAAAGAATGTCTGAAAATTCAGCTTAATGTGAAAAATATAAGCGATAAATATCTTATATCCATAATTGATTATTTTTTGGAAGAACTGGGAGATGGAAATTTTGATTATATTTCTCAGAAACTTAATATAGACTGTGAAAAAATAAAAGATTATCTCAAGATTATACAGACATTGAATCCAATTCCAGCAAGGGGATTTGATGTGGAAGTTAAAAATAATTTTATAGTCCCAGAAGGATCAATATTAGTGGGTGAAAATGGCGAAATAATTACCTCAATCAATGAAGAAGCAATTCCAAAAGTAAGACTAAATGGAAATTATATTCCTGATTCAAGTTTAGAAAAACAAAATATAAATAAAGCTCTAATGATAATCAAATGTATAGAGAAAAGGTATGAAACTCTTAAAAAAATACTAGATGTTTTGGGTGAAAAGCAGAAGAAATTCTTTCTTGAAGGAAAGGAACATCTGGAAAAATTAGTTTTGGATGATGTAGCATCAATAATAGGGGTGCATCCATCAACAGTTTCACGATCAATTAATAGTAAGTATATTTACTCATCTCAAGGAACCATCCCATTGCGAATGCTGTTTAGATGTAGTTCGAAGTCTATTCAAATAAAAAAAATAATTGAGGAAGCAATTAAAGTTGAAAATAAAGAAAAACCTCTTTCTGACAAAATTTTAGCTTCTAAGGTTGAAGATTTGTTGAAAGAAACAGTAGCAAGACGAACAGTGGCAAAATATAGAGAGGAACTAGGAATAGCCTCAACAAGAGAAAGGAAAATAAAAAAATTAGTCATATAAAAAATCCCTAGTTTAATCTAACTGGGGATTTTTAATGGTATTTAGTTTTAGTTTTGCTATTTTTAATAAGCCCCATAAAAAAATATTATCAAATATAATCTTTACTTATAAAGAGACTAATTGAGAACTTATTTCTTCCTGTTAGCAAGTTGATGTATATTATATTCTGTCAAACGAAAACTTGTCCATTCATCCAGAGGTATAGCACCTAATGATTTATAAAAATCAATACTAGGTTGATTCCAGTCCAAACAATTCCAATCAATTCGACCACAGCCTTCTTCATCTGCAATTTTTGCAATCTCTTGAAAAAGAGTTTTTCCATATCCATTTCCACGCATATTAGGAGTAATATAGATATCTTCAATATAAATACCAGCCTTTCCTAGAAATGTAGAAAAATTATAAAAATATATGCAATATCCTATTATTTTATCTTCTATTTCACACAATAGAATTTTACACTTCTCTTTATCAAAAGCCCATTCCTCCAATAATTCAGGTGTTGCAATCACTTCGTTTTCTAATTTCTCATATATAGCTAACTCCATAATTAAATTTATGATATTTTTTATATCACTTCTATGAGCATATCGTATTTTCATTCTTGCCTCCGTATTTATATCAAAGCATTTTGTGTTAAAGTTATTGTATCAAATAATTATTAATCGCCAAACACATTATTTTCTGCAGATATTAGATATGTAGGCTTAAGTCTAGCATTGGCAAGAAAAAACTCATATTGTTTGTTGTTAAGGGGTAATTTTGTGAGAATAAGCTTCAACTTAGAAGATTTACCATAGGAAAATTCAGCAGCGTATACATTCATTGATATAGTATTTTCTCCTTCCAAAATATCAATCCTAAAATTTGATTCTTCTGAATTTCTACATACTAACATTGAATCCAGAGACTTATATTTGTGAGATTCTAATTTACTTTTTATCCAGTTGAGGTCCCCACCATAACGATAAAAATAGCTTTCTATAATATTTTCTGAGGAGGAATTATTATTTTTATTCTTAATACTCAAAAATATTACCAAAATAAACAATAGAACTCCCACAACTCCATAGATTATATATTGATTCTGCATAGGAAAACCATCCTTATAAATAGAATAATTGATATTATAAAATAAAATTGCTAAAACGAAATAAAGTTAAATGTATTAAAAAAATTATGTTTATATAGAAGTTTTTTCTTTGTTTATAATATCCAACCCTTCAATAATAACATTAATATTTTTGTTGTTTTCCATTGGAGCTGAGATGACATCTGTTGAGGGAACTTCTTTTTCAGAAAATTCTACAGACTCATTCCTTGATGGAGCAGTTGTAGAAATAATCCTTCGAGAATAGTTTTGAGTGATTCTCTCTTCCTTAATGATTTCTTCTAATTTTGAAGTAATGTCCATTTTTTCACCATGATTTTGGTTATTAGCATCAGAAATGATCAAATCACCATTTTCAAATGAAATATTGTTATTATTTGTTGCGTTATTGTTATTTATAAAAATTTTACCAGAATAGCCAGAGCCAAGGACTTTAGCATCAATTCGAACTCTACGAGGAGCACCTTTGACTGAGACGGTTTTTGTCTCAGGGTCAAACTCAGGAAATTCAATGGCAATTTCTTTACTTCTGTGGATTACTTTACTTTTTTCAGAATCAACATTAAGACCAGTAATTTTTGCTATTGTACGCCTGTTACGATACCCATTTTTATTTTGTTGTTCTAGTTGTTCTCTCTCAAATTCAATAACCTTGGACTCTAACTGTTTTATTTTGTGCTCCATATTTTTGGAAGCATAGGAAATCATGCCAAAAAAAGTAAATAAAAAAGTCAATGTTAAATATTTAAAAAATTTTTTAAAGCTAATCATAATTCTCCTCACATGATAAAGAAAAATACTTTTTAACATTATATCATATAATTTGAATAAATAAAGATATTTAATGATAAAAATAAAAAAATTAAATTTTAACACCATTATTATAGGCAATTTCTTTTATAAGGTTTCCATTGTTATCATATTCTTTATATTGCCCATCTATCTTACCATTCTCATTGTATATACATTCTATGAATAATTGATCATTGGAATAGTATTCTTTATAAGGGCCGTAGAGAGCTCCATTTTTAATATTTGCATTGACTTTTATTTTTCCATTGGGAAAATATTTTATATTCTTGGTAGTGGTGGAAGTATTAACATGGACAGCATCTTTCTTTAGAATACCATTTTGAAAATACTCCTTGAATTCCCCATCTATTTCACCATTTACCAAATGTCTAACAGAACTTAGAGTGCCGTCATTAAAATAAGTTTCGTAAGTACCATGCAAGTTACCATCTTTATAAAATTTTTTTGTTTCCACTTGGCCATTCATATAATAGGATTTGTAGACTCCATTTCTGACACCATCAACATAGTTTCTCTCCTCTTGAACCTGACCATTGTCATATTTTTTTATCCACAAACCAATCTTCTTTCCATCTTTGTTGAACTCATTAGCCATTTGAACCACCCCTTTATAATTTTTAATAAACTAGTGTATTAGGAGTATACCCTATAATATAAAATAATGGAATAGGAAAAAATTAAATTATTAAAAATTTTGTTAAAAACTCAAAAATATAGTGTATAATATAATAAATATTATAGGGAAAAAATATAAATATATTAAAGTAGGTGATTTTTATTGAAATGTATCTTCAAAAAAATCAGTAGAATTTTTATTGCTCTCACAATAAATACTTTGCTTTTTTTTACCTTATTTGGGGCAAATTATTCTATCAAATCACTAAATATTACTGGGACATTGAATGAAGATGGTTCTTTATACATTGCAGAAGAAGTAATATACTATGGTCGAAGTTTAAATGGAATAATTCAAGAGATTGATTATAGAGGATATGGACAAATCACCTTGCATGAGATATTGGTAGAAATTGACGAATCCAGTGATGAAACAATCAAAGAAAATATTATCACAGAAGATGGAATCAGATACCTTCAGATTGGAGTGGAGAAAGTATTTGGTTTAGAAGTCAATCCCAACTTCCCAATATATAGTGATAATTTTTCTTCATCCTTTGGTGACTTTGAAATAACTAACAGCGGGCAATTGGCTAAAATAAGACTTTATGCCAGAACCTACGGTAGAGAGCGAAAGTTTATTTTCAAGTATACACTACCTCATGGAATTACCCTTTATAATGATATAGGCCAATTAAATAGAAAATTCGTTGGACAAAATTGGGATAATATTGAAAGGGTAAATGTAACTATATATTTACCATCCAAAGTGGAAGAGGACAAACTATATGCCTTTGCTCATGGACCACTGACAGGGGAGATTGATATCTATGATGGACAGAGAATTCACCTAAAGCTAAATAAATATTATACTAGGGATTTTGTAGAGGCTAATATATTATTTCCAGCAAATATAATAAATAGAAATTATTCTGGTCCTAAAATAGATAGAGATGGTCTTGAGGAGATTCTTGCAAATGAAAAACATTTAGTAGATGAAGCTAACAAAGCGAGAAGAAGAGGGAATATGTTTTTTGCTTTATTGTTTGGTGGTGTAATTATTGGGGTAGTGTTTAATATCTTGATATTTATTCATGGAAATAAAAAACATAAAGGCAGAAGTGAATATGGCAAGTATTTTAGAGAGCTTCCAGATGACTACACTCCAGCAGTGGCAGGAACTTTGATAGATGGGAAAATGAAACCCAATGACAATCAACTTTTAGCAAGTTTGTTTGATTTAGTCCAGAAAAAATATTTAAAACTAGAAGAAACTGAAAGAGAGGGAAAAACAGTTTTGGTGAAATCCAATGAAGAAAGATCAAAACCTCTTAACGAATATGAAAACTTTCTTTTGGATTGGTATATCAATAAATTGGGTGACGGAACCAGAGTAGTATTGGAAGAGGTAAATCTTTTACTAAATAAAGAATCTACTTCTAGAACATTTATTGAAAGTCATAATAGATGGTCTCAAATGGTCACCAACGATATGATAAATAAAAAATTGACCTTTGAAAAGTACAGACCATTTATCAGAAAATTAGCCACTCCACTGGGATTAGTATTTATGGTCACAGGAGTCCTTGGATTTAATATTGCAAATAATTATCTGGGAGATTTGAGAGCAGTTTTTCTCATATTTGTTTTCTTGGGATTTATTATGATGATACGTTCTATGCCTCAAACTAGAGCCACTCAATACAGAGCGGATGCAGAGGAAAGGTGGGAGTCTTTTAAGAGATATATAGTTGATTACAGCCGCTTGGAAGAAGCTAAATTAGCAGCAATACACCTGTGGGAACATTATTTTGTCTACGCAGTAGCTTTAGGTGTGGCAGAAAGAGTATTAAATCAATTTCAAGAATTATTAAAAAACTTACCTGAATCAGCCCAAATAGAATTAAAAAGAAATTATCCATTGATGGGCTCCTTTATGACAAATAGAAATTATTCTAAATCTTTTATGCCTTTTCAAAGAGCGACGAAAGCTACACAAGCGGCTAACACCATAGCAAAAGAAGTTAGAAAAAGGAATGTATCAAATTCTAGGTCTTCTAGTTCTCGAGGGAGAGGAGGAGGATTTAGTGGCGGATCATCAGGGGGCGGTGGCAGTCGTGGTGGAGGAAGAGGATTTTAGAGATAATTTTAAGTTGTATTGTTTTGCGTGTTTCTAATTTGCTTTATGATAAATAATTGTTTCCTCAAATATAATAAAAATTAAGAAAAAAAGGAGAGTAAAAATGACTGTAGTATTGATAATAATAGGAGCACTAATATTTGCAGTTGGAATGTTTTTGATGAAAACATACAATGGCTTTGTAAAATTACATCAAAAAGTAAAAAACGCTTGGGCTCAAATAGATGTTCAATTACAAAAAAGAATTGATTTAATCCCTAATCTAGTGGAAACAGTAAAGGGTTATGCAGGACATGAAAAAGGAACTCTAGAGGCTGTTATTAATGCCAGAAATAAATATGTAACTGCTGGAACAGTGGGAGAAAAAATAGAGGCTGAAGGCCAATTGGGAGCAGTACTTACAAAATTTATGGCTCTTACAGAAAATTATCCAGAATTGAAAGCTAATACAAATTTTTTGGAGCTTCAAGGACAATTAAAAGAAATAGAAGAAAAAATTGGTTTTGCTCGTCAATTTTATAATGATACAGTCACTGATTACAATGAAGCTATTAGGTTGTTTCCAGGCAATATCATAGCTGGGATATTTAATTTTAAAGAAGAAGCATTATTTAAAGCCACTGAAGAGGCTAAAGTGGCACCTAAGGTTCAATTCTGATTGTTCATATATATAAATATGAAATAGTTTATGTTAATAGTTCCTGTAATGATTAATGGATGGTGAGAAAATGAAAAATAAAATCTTAGAAGCTATGGAAAATAATTATGATAAGTATAGTAAGAGTTTCAAAAAAATATTGGATTATATTATTCATCACCAAAGCATAATTTCTTTTATATCAATAAATGATTTGGCCAAAAAGACCAATACTAGTCCTGCCACAATTACTAGATTTACTAAAAAAATGGGATTTAAAGGTTATCCAGAATTTCAGGCAGTTTTTCAAAAAGAAGTAGAAATGGAAACTTCCTATATGAAGGGGATAAAGACAGAAATATTGGAAAATCAAAATAGTGATAATATAGTAGAAGAACTGGTGAATATAAATATTGGATTATTGAGAGAAATAGACAGTCATAGGGTTCAGTTGGCAATAGAACAAGCGGTAAAATGGATAAAAAAAAGTAGAAAAATTTACATATTAGGCGCAAGAGGTTCTTATGCACTTGCCTATTACTTTTATTTTCTATTGAAAGAATTTAGAGAAGGGGTGGAGTTATTAATCTCAGGAGCTTCAGATTTTACAGATAAATTATTATATACAACAGAGGATGATTTACTTTTTACCATATCCTTTAACCCCTATACTAATTTTACCTATCATATGACTGAATTTTTCAAAGAAAATGGTAATAAAGTGATCACTGTTACTGATAAAGAAGATTCCACATTGGGCAATATTTCTGACCTTGTTCTTACCACTAAAAATGGAGAAAGGACCTATTCTTTTGTACCAGGAATAGTAATTCTCAACGCTTTGTTGATAAAGCTTGGAACGGAAGATAAAAAAAATGTCATAGACAAAATGGACAAATTAAAAAGTATAACTGATAGATTTAATATATATAGAGAAAAATGAATAAAGGTGGGGAAATATGAACTTTAAAATAGGATTCATAGGTTGCGGAAACATGGGAAAGGCATTTTTGAAAGGAATTCTTTCTTCAAAATTAATAGACAATCAAAATACCTATGTTTATGAAAAGTATAATTCAGAAAAAATAAAAGAAGAATTTGAGGTCAAACTTGTCTCCAATGAAAATGAATTGACCCAAAAATCAGATATAATATTTTTGGCAATAAAACCCAATGACTATATTAGTGTATTGGAAAAGATAAAAGATGATATTGATGAAAAAAAGATTATAGTAACAATGGCTCCTGGAATTTCTATCCAAACAGTGGAGGATGTTCTTGACAATGGAAAAAATAAGATCAAAGTAATAAGAACTATGCCAAATTTACCATTAATGATAGGTGAGGGTTGTATAGCCTATTCTTTTGGTGAGTTTGTTTTGGATGAAGAAAAAAATGCGATGACAAATTTATTCTCTAAAATAGGAACTGCTATTGAGATAAAAGAAACTCTATTTGATGCAATAATTGGTGCATCTGGGTCATCTCCAGCCTTTATTTATATGTTTATAGAGGCCTTGGCTGATGGAGCAGTACTTGGAGGATTACCAAGAAAAGATGCTTATAGATTAATAGCACAGACTATGGTGGGCTGTGGAAAAATGGTCTTAGAAACAGGAAAGCATCCAGGTGAATTAAAGGACAATGTTTGCTCTCCTGGGGGAACAACCATAGAAGGAGTAAAAACACTAGAAGAAGAAGGATTTAGAGGAGCGGTGATAAAAGCTGTAACAGACACTATAGAAAAATCAATAAAAATGAAGAAATAAAAAATAAATAAAAAATATTTAATAAACTTTAGGAGGAACAAATAATAAATGATAGCAACAAGTAATTTAGGAATGCGGTTTTCAGGAAAAAAGTTATTTGAGGATGCAAATTTAAAATTTACCCAAGGAAATTGTTATGGAATCATAGGTGCCAATGGTGCAGGAAAATCCACTTTTGTTAAGGTTTTGTCCGGGGAATTGGATCCTACAGAAGGTGAAGTAATTTTTAACAAAAATCAAAGAATGTCTGTATTAAAACAGGATCACTTTGCTTATGAAGAAGAAAAACTACTGGATGTAGTGTTAATGGGAAATAAAAAATTGTGGGATATAATTGTGGAAAAAAATGCAATATATGCCAAGGAAAATTTTACAGATGAAGATGGGATAAGAGCTGGGGAATTGGAAGGAGATTTTGCAGAGCTTAATGGCTGGGATGCTGAAACAGAGGCTGAAATGCTTTTGACAGGACTTGGAATAAAATCGGAATTTCATTATAGACTGATGAAAGAACTGGCTGAACCAGAAAAAGTAAAAGTTTTATTGGCTCAGGCCTTATTTGGTCAGCCAGATGTCCTTCTATTGGACGAGCCTACCAATGGTCTGGATATAAAGGCTATTTCATGGTTGGAAAAATTTTTGATGGATATGGAAAATACCACAGTATTGGTAGTATCCCACGATAGACATTTTCTAAATAAAGTTTGCACTCACATTACTGATATTGACTATGGTAAAATAAAAATGTTTGTTGGTAATTACGATTTTTGGTACGAATCTAATCAATTACTGATATCTCTAATCTCCAACAAAAATAAAAAATTAGAACAAAAAAGAGAAGAGTTAAAAGAATTTATCGCAAGATTTAGCGCCAACGCTTCAAAATCCAAACAGGCTACCTCAAGAAAAAAGCAATTGGAGAAGTTGCAATTGGAGGATATGCAAATTTCCAACAGAAAATACCCATTTATAGAATTTAAGCCTGAAAGAGATGCTGGCAACAATCTACTAAAAGTCGAAAACCTTACCAAAACAATAGATGGAGTGAAACTTTTGGATAATGTTTCGTTTACAATAAATACGGGGGAAAAGGTAGTATTTCTGGCTAAAAACGATATGATAAAAACAACACTTTTGTCTATTATTTCAGGAGATATGGAGGCTGATTCAGGTCACTATACTTGGGGTGTGACTACTACCCACGCATATATGCCTAAGGATAATTCAAGCTTTTTTACAGATCCCAATGTAAATCTAATAGAGTGGTTGAGACCCTATTCCCCTGATGAACATGAATCTTTTGTAAGGGGATTTTTGGGGAGAATGTTATTTTCTGGTGAGGATGCATTAAAAAAAGCGATTATCTTATCTGGAGGAGAAAAAGTAAGGTGTATGTTGTCCCGAATGATGTTGTCTGGGGCTAATGTTCTTATCTTTGATAATCCTAATGACCATTTGGACCTAGAATCCATTACGTCTCTTAACAAAGCAATTATAAAATTTACTGGAACTGTTCTATTTGGAGCTCATGACCACGAATTTATTCAAACTATTGCCAATAGAATAATAGAGATAACTCCTAAAGGCATAGTGGATAAACTAATGACTTATGATGAATATTTGGAAGACGAAGCAATCCAAGAAAAAGTAGAGGAAATGTATAACTAAATTAAAAATATCTAAATTATAAAAGAAAAAAACAGATGTTATTTCAAGCCTGCTTGAAAAAAAGTTATATGAGGAGTTTTTAGCAGTTTCTTATTCTTGTGGCTTATTTTAAAATTAATTGTATCCATCAATTTTGGAGGTAAATTAGAGTGACTGATAGAAAAAAAGGATTTGTGTACTTAATATTGGCTGCTATATTTTGGTCTTCTGGTGGAGTCCTCATGAAATTAGTAAGCTGGAATGGCTTTGCCATTAGTGGAATGAGAGCCATTATTGCAGCACTGGTAATGTTGCCATTTATTAAAAAATTAGAATTCAAATTTACCCAAAAAAGATTATTGTGCATATTAGCTTATACAGGGGCAACAACTATTTTTGCAGTGGCAAACAAACATACTACAGCTGCCAATGCAATATTACTACAATACACAGCGCCGATATATGCATGTATAATGGGATATCTATTTTTAAAAGAAAAGATTTATAAAAGGGACATTGTTGCCATCTTTATAATTTTAATAGGAATGGTCCTATTTGTAAAGGATGGATTACAAAGTGGAAAATTATTTGGAGATTTTTTGGCTTTATTATCTGGAGTATCCTTTGCAGCAGTGGGGGTAACGCTAAAATTAGAAAAATCTGAAGACCCTATGCAAAGTGTCTTTTGGGGAAATATAGTAGGGTTTTTAATATCACTGCCCTTTATGAGGGGGATTACACTTACCCCTAGAAATATAGGTGGAATACTAGCTTTGGGAATATTCCAATTGGGAATAGCTTATATATTCTATGTGAGAGGAATAAAATATGTGACAGCTCTAGAGACAGTATTAATTCCCATGTTGGAACCATTACTAAATCCAATATGGGTGATGCTTGTGGTAGGAGAAAGGCCTGGAACTCTAGCAATAATTGGAGGCATCATAATAATTTCTGGTGTTCTAGTCAGAGAGTTGGCAAGAATTTATTCAAATAAAAATCAAGAGTCTAAATTGGAAACTTGAAAATATCAAAAATAGTCTAAGGTGCTGTGGCACCTTATTATTTTAAACTATTCAAAGTAAAATGACGTCTAAAAGACTGCTATAAAAGCATATATAGTAGAAATTAAAAAAATACTAAATTTATTGGAGGTACTTTTATATGAATAATTCATTTGAAAACAATGGTGAAATTCAAAAAAGTGATGGTAGAAACTTTTCAAATGATGTTTTTGATTTAAAAGGTGAGATTATTAAAGAAACACCTTATGTGAATTCAGTGAGAAAAGAAATATTAAAAAAAGTCATTGGACAAGAGGATATGATAACAAAAATGCTCATAGGAATATTCACAGGAAATCATATTTTGCTGGAGGGATTACCAGGTCTTGCTAAATCTTTGACCGTAAATACCATAGCTAAAACTTTGGGATTGAAATTTTCTAGAATACAATTTACTCCAGACCTTTTGCCAAGTGACATAATAGGGACAGAGATTTATAATGAAAAAAATGGGGAATTTTATATTAAGAGAGGACCGATTTTTGCAAATATAATTCTTGCTGATGAGATAAATAGAGCTCCAGCTAAGGTTCAATCAGCACTTTTGGAAGCTATGCAGGAAAAACAAATCACCATAGCAAGTGAGACCTTTCCATTGGATGAGCCATTTATAGTACTAGCTACACAAAATCCAATAGAGCAAGATGGAACTTATCCATTGCCAGAGGCACAACAAGATAGATTTTTGATGAAGGTCAAAATTGAATATCCAACTAAGGAAGAAGAAAAGCAAATTTTAAAATTATTAACATCAAAAGCAGAATATGAAAATATAGAAGTTATGGAAATTTTAAATAAAGAAAAAATTAAAAGAATAAAAAATTTAATTAGACAAATACACATTGACGACAAATTAATAGAGTATATTGTAGATATTGTATTTAGGACTAGAGAAAAAAATAGTTATATCCTATGTGGAGCATCCCCAAGAGCTTCCATAGCTATTACAATGGCTGCTAAAGGTAATGCCTTTATTGAAGGAAGAGAATTTGTACTGCCTAAAGATATAAAAATGGTAATCTTTGATGTATTGCGTCACAGAATTATTCCAACTTATGAGGCGGAGGCAGATGGTAAATCAATAGAAGACATAATTGTTGATATTTTAGAAAAAGTCAAATTACCATAGGAATTAGGGATTTTTATGAAGAGAGAGGAATTAATAAAAAAAATAAAGAAAATTGAAATCGCCTCTTCTATCTTGGCAAAAGAAGTCTTCACTGGAAGATATAGGTCTTATTTCAAAGGGAATGGAATGGAGTTCTCTGATATAAGAAGATATGAACCTGGAGATGATGTAAAAAAAATTGATTGGAAAGTCAGTGCAAGGCAAAGAAAAACCTATGTAAAGGAATTTACAGAGGAGCGGGAAATATCCATGTATCTAGTAGTTGATATTTCCAATTCCAATCATTTTCCAGCAAAACTTGATTTAATATATCAATTGGTGGGGAGTCTAGCCTTAAGTGCTCACAAAAATGGAGATAAAGTTGGGTTACTTCTATTTAGTTCAGAAGTCGAAAAATATATTCCGCCTAAAAAAGGCAGAAATAACGCTATGATTTTGGTAGATACTGTCTTGGAATATGTCCCACAAAATAAAGGAACCAATATAAAAAAAGCGTTGGAATTTTTAAATAGTATAATGAAAAAAAGAGGAATAATATTTTTAATATCTGATTTTATAGATAGTGATTACGAAACCATGTTGGGAGTAATAAGTAGAAAAAATGATTTGATTCCAATTCAAATTTGCGATAAAAAATATGAAACTTTACCTAAAGGGGCTATATTCACTCTAAAAGATTCTGAAAGTGGAGAAAATTTTATAATAGAAAATTATAAAGATAATGTGGATATTTCTGGTAAAACGCCAAAAAATATACTCAAAATATATACAGACGATAATTATATAGCAACCCTTTCCAATTACTTTAATAGGCGCAAAGGAGTGAAAAGATGAAGTTAGTGCAGAAGACAACCTTTCTATTGTTTTTCATGCTTCCTGCTTTTCTATGGGGGAAGAGTATTCTAATAGGGGATGCTATCCCCGTCAGAATAAGGGGAGTATCTTCTCAAAGGATAGAGGAAGCTTTTAATAATTTGTCTAGAGAAAAAGATATTTTGTTGGAAGAAATAACAAGTGATAAAAATGGTGATACTATAGTAAAATTTAGGAGTTTTTCCATAGGGGAGAATATTCTTAATCTAGATAGTAGAAGTATAAAATTTGTCATAAAATCTTCTCTCACAGAGGAAGAGAAAAATGAAGTAAACAAAGAAATATTTCTTGATATGGAAGACAAAAGTAATAAAAAAATATATTGGGGGAGAATACCATATGGAGGAGTAATAGGAATTGGGCTATTATTTTTTGTGGTATTGTTTTCTCTTAAAAATATAAAACCTCAAAAGAAAAAAATAATAATCAATGCTGATGATAGATTTAAAAGGGGAATGGATATGCTGTCCCATGAAAAATGGCAGTATGAAATTAGCTATTTCTTGAGAGAATATATAGATTATAGATATAAAAGTCACTTTCTAAATGGTGAATACGAGAGAGTGGGACAAATAGATAATGAGGATATTGACTATATATATCAATTGGATAACTTTAAATTTGCTCCCAAGAATATAAGATTAGAGAGATATATAAGCGAGATGAAAGATAGAGCATACAAAATTTATAATAAAATAAAGGAGGAAACTGTATAGATGTTTGAATTAGATTCCCCTTATTTTCTATTGCTAATACCATTGGTACTTTATCTTTTCTTTAGAAAAAATAAGGAAAGTTATATCAAAGTACCTGGAACTCAGGCAATAAAGAAATATGCAAAAAAAAGTAAAAAGCATTTAATTGGAAAGTTTTTAATACTGTTATCGCTGATTTTGATGATAGGGGCATTGTCCCGTCCTCAATTGATCAAAAATGAAAGAATAATCCAAAAAGAAGGAATAGATATAGCAATATCATTGGATTTATCAAGGTCTATGTTGATTGAGGATTTTTATCCAAATAGATTGGAAGTGGCAAAGGACATTTTGGTGGAATTTGTGGACAAAAGACTAGATGATAGGTTATCATTAATTGTTTTTGGTGGGGATGCCTATACCAAAGTCCCTTTGACATTTGACCATAGTGTAATAAAAGAAATTTTGAGAGATATAAGCGTGGAAGACATTACAAGTAATAATCAAACTGCTATAGGAATGGGATTGGGAGTTGCATTAAATAGACTAAAAACTTCTCAAGCCAAATCTAGAGTGGTAATATTACTAACAGATGGAGAAAATAATTCTGGAGAAATGAGTCCTGAAGGAGCAGCGAGATTAGCCAAAGAATTGGGGATCAGAGTATACACTGTGGGAATAGAAGCAAGCCGAGCATTTATGAGGTCAGGATTGGATGAGGAATTATTACGGTATATTGCTAGAGAAGCAGATGGAAAATATTTTAGAGCGGGAAATATTGGAGAATTTAGAGAAATCTTTGACGAAATAGACAATTTGGAGAAAACTGAAATTGATGGTAGAACTTTTTATGAAAAGGAAGAATTATACCCAAATGTCTTAAAAATAGCTTTGCTACTACTTTTGTTGGGAATATTTTTTGCTTTTAGCAAATATATAAAAATACCATAAATATTATGAGAATTAAAGATAAATAAAAAGTCAAATTTAAAGAAGATAAAGTAGAGGTTTACATGGAATTAGGAAATAAAGAATACGTATATTTTATCATAATCCCAATTTTAATAATGATTTTTATGATTTTTGGATATAGAAAAAAAATAAAAATATTAAATAGATTGAGATTACAAAACAGAAGTCTACTAGAAAAAATGAGAATTTTGTTAATTTTATCAGGGAGTCTTTTGGCTGTTATAGCTTTGCTATCTCCGCAAAAACTATTGCATGAGGAAAATAGAGATGTAAGGGGAATGAATATTTATGTATTGGTAGATGTGTCCAGGTCAATGATGACAGAGGATGTCTTTCCCAATAGACTTGAAGGAGCCAAAAGAATTTTGCAGATAATATTAGACAACCTTAGAGGTGATAGGGTTGGGTTTATCCCATTTTCAGATAGTGCATATATCCAAATGCCACTCACAGATGACTATTCCATAGGAAGAAACTACATAAATGCCATTGATGGAAATTTAATCTCTGGTGGGGGTACAAACTTGTACGAAGGTCTTTTGATTGCTAACAAGTCCCTTGAAGAACTAGAAAGTCAAAACAAAACAGTAGTAATTCTTTCTGATGGAGGAGACGAGGATCAAAATTCTCTAGATTTTGCCATAGCAAATGGGATTAATGTCTATTCTGTTGGAATTGGGACAAATGATGGTGGGGTAGTTCCACTTTATGAAAATGGTGTTAGAAGTGGTTTTATAAGAGATGCCAGTGGTTCACCTGCGGTGAGTAAATTAAACTCAGAATTTTTAAAAAAAATCTCCCAAGAAAATAATGGTAGGTATTATGAAGTAAATAATTTAAATAATAATTTTTATGATTTTTTTTCCGATATAGAAAATATGGATAGAAATAATATTAGAGAAGAAAAAGTAAGAGAATATAAAAAATATTTTCAAATACCCTTAGGAATTGGAATTTTATTGATACTCATAGGATTTTTGATGAAGGGTAAGGTGAGAGATGAAAAATAAAATTTTTATATTAATTTTATTCTGTCTGTCATTAGTCTTAATATACTCAGATAAAGGAAATTATGCCAATTTTCTTAAGTTGACATCTGGAAATAGATATTTTAAAAGTGAAAAATATGATTTAGCTAGAGAAAAATATGAAGAATTACTGGATAATAAAGATAAAGATGCAATACAATCCAATATAGTGAAAAGTTATTATGAAGAAAAAAATTATGAGAAAGTAATCAATGAAGAATCAAAGGAATTTTTCTTGGTGGGTAATTCCAAAGTTGTTTTGGGAGATAGACTGAATGATTCTAATCAGGAAAATAAGGAATTTTCTGTGATAAAAGAGTACTATGAAGAAGCATTAAGTGATTATAAAAACATGATGCTTTTATCTGGAGATATAAATATAAAGAAAAATTATGAAATAGTTCAAAAAAAATTGGAAGAACTAGAAGAAGAAAACAACCAAAACCAGCAGGAAAATAACGAAGAAGACGAGGAAAACGATCAAGACCAAAATGATGATAGTCAGGATAGTGGGGATGATTCAGAAGATGGAGACTCCCAGGATAGTGAGTCAAATGATGAAAATCAAGATGGTCAAGACTCAGATAGTCAAGATAGTGGAGATGATTCAGAAGATGGAGACTCCCAAGAGAGCGATTCCCAAGATGGTAATTCAAATGATGAAAATCAAGATGGTCAAGACTCAGATAGTCAAGATAGTGGAGATGATTCAGAAGATGGAGACTCCCAAGATAGTGATTCTCAAGATGGTAATTCAAATGATGAAAATCAAGATGGTCAAGACTCAGATAGTCAAGATAGTGGAGATGATTCAGAAGATGGAGACTCACAGGATGGTGATTCACAGGAGGGAGAATCAGATGATAGCGATGAAATAAATCAAGAAACTGTGGAGAATGACGGGCAAGAAAATAATATGGAAACACTAGCTTCACAAAATCAAATAAATTATGCAGAGGATGTTTCTGATGAGAGAAAGGAAGAGATAAGAGCATTATTAAGAAGGTTAGAAGGAAACGAAGGTCAAGCTTTCAGAAATAATGAAAGAGTAATGCCTTTGGGTGACGATAGAGACAATAATAGATGGTAGAGGTGATAATATGAAAAGATTACTCAGTATAATAGCCTTTCTTTTGATTGGAACATTTATCTTTGGAGAGGTAACAATTGAAGTCAATAGAAATGAGGTTTCCACTACTCAAAGATTTAATTTAACCATTAGTTTTACCAATGAAGAAAGAAGTGATTTTGTCATAGAAGGACTGGATGACTTTGAAATAAGAAGTCGAGGCAACTCAAGTCAGCACTATATTACAAATAACCAGAGATTGCAGATACTGGTGGAAGATTACACTCTTTCTCCCAAGAGAGAGGGAGACTTTGTGATAAAAGTGTTAAATAGGGGCAGTGAAGTAGCACAAGTGGAAATCAAAGTCGTTGAAGGGGATGCGGTCACTGTCAGTAGTGAAGATATGGAAATGATATCTAGTATAGAGGGAGGGGAAACTTATTATTTTGGTGAAAAAATAATCTATACAGACAAATTTGTTATTGCAGTTCCCAATATTTATTTTAGAAGGAGTAATCTTCCAAGTTTTGGTGATTTTTCTCAAAGGAATTTGACAGGGATCAACAGTAATGGAAGCTTTCGATCAAATGAAACAATTAGTGATGCTGGAAGGGTTGCAATAGAAATTTTTACATATGATGGAATACTTGAAGCTACTTCCTCTGGTGAAAAGGAAATAACTTCTACAATTGTATTCTTAGAAAATCGTGATTTGCAAGAAGAATATAGATTAGCCAATGAAAATATAAAAATAACCATACTTCCTTTGCCTTTGGAGAATAGACCAGATGATTTTCAGAATGTGGTAGGTGAACTAGAGGGAGATTATCTTTGGGATAAGGATAGAATTTTTCATGGGGAATCAGTGGTACTTAATGTGAGGCTTCACGGAGATGTAAATCTTGATCAATTGGAAGCCATTACACTGAACCAAATTTCACCAAATGATTTTAATGTTTTTGAAAATATTATATCTGCAGAAGAGAAAATAATAGATGGAAAATATCATAGTGAAAAAACTTTTGAAGTAGCTTTTATACCCAAAGAAGTGGGTGAAGTGGTCACTCCTGAAATAAAAATACCATATTTTAACACTAAAACTGGAGAATATGATAATTTTATAGTATCATCTAAAGAATTATATGTAGCAGCTGTTAGTAGTGGGCAAAACAACAGCAATATTTCAGGTGGTACAAACAATACTAGCAGTATAAATAACACCAATAACTCTAACAATAATGCAAGCACTCAAAATACGGCATCACAGGGGAATAACACTGGAGCTGCACAGCAAAATACTACTCAAAATAATAATATTTCCATATCTGAAGAAATAGAAATAGAAACTTTGAATTTGGCAAATGGAAGGGGAGGATTTTTTGCAAGTGAATATGGTATAATAATAACAGTGGTGGTTATTTTACAATTTTTAACAATTTTGTGCCTTTTAAGCAAAAAGAAAAAAGCAACTACTGCTCAAAAGAAATTTGTAAAGGATTTAAAAAATGCCAATTCTGATAGGGAATTTTATGATTTGTATTGTGAGATAATGAGAGAACATTTTGATTATACTCCAAAGGCTCATTTGGAAGATAGACTTATAAAGAATGGTGCCTCCAATCAAATTGTGGAAATAAATAGGGAAATAGAGGAAAGTATTTATTCTGGCAAGGCTTTGGATAAAAATAAATTGATTAGAAGATTAAAGAAGGAATTAGATGGATAAAATAAATATTGAAAATATGGAAATTGAAATGGCTTATAGTATAATAAATATGAAATTAAGAGATTTTTATTCTTCTCTAGAAGAATATTGCGAAAATGAAAACCAAAATTTAAAAAAAATTATTGAGTATTTTGAAAATAAAGGTTATTATTATGATGAGGTAAATAATATGTTGAAAAGAACATAAATGAAAAGTTAGGGAGGGAATATGAAAAAATTGTTATTTGTATTTAATCCAAAGGCTGGAAAGGGAAATGTGAGAGCTAACTTAGTGGAAATTTTCAATGTTTTCATAAAAGAAAGATATCAAACTGAGGTATATCCCACGAAATTTCCAATGGATGGCAAGGAATATGTAATTAAACATGGTAGAAAATATGATTTGATAGTGTGTGCAGGAGGAGATGGAACATTAAATGAAGTCTCCACTGCAATATTTGAGAGCCGTTGGAACGTGCCTTTGGGCTATATTCCAACAGGATCCACCAATGACTTTGCCTATAGTGTGGGACTCCCTAAAGACATATTGGGAGCAGCTAAAATAGCAGTAACTGGAAGAGAAGAAAGGGTTGATATGGGTAATTTTGATAAAAAAGCCTTTACTTATATTGCAGCCTTCGGTGCCTTTACGGATATTGCATATACCACTTCTCAAGGATTAAAAAATGTCTTAGGTCATCAAGCTTATTTATTAGAGGGAGCAAAGAAACTTGCTTCCATAAAGTCGCATAGATTTCAGGTTTCTTGGTATGATGGTGAAAGAAATGATATCATCGAAGATGAATTTATCTATGGAATGGTAAGTAATTCCAAATCTGTGGGAGGATTTAAAGGAATTACAGGAAATGAAGTAAAAATGAATGATGGATATCATGAAGTGACTTTGATAAAAAAAGTCAAAAACCCATTGGATCTGAAGGATATAATAATGTTCTTAACAGGAAGTGAAGTAAAGAGTGATATTATAATTACTTTTAGGGCAAAAGAAATAAAATTTAAATCTGAAAATGTAGTGTATTGGACTTTAGATGGGGAATTTGGCGGAGGATATAGAGATGTCAACATAGAAAATGTACCAAGATCTTTGGCTATTATGGTGTAGGGGATGTATATTAATGAGTAAAATTTTATTTTTAATCTTATTGCCAGCTTCTTTTGGTATTGCCATATGGAGCAAGTCAAATATATCATTGGGGATAAATATTGTAATTTTACTTGCTGCTACTTATGGAAGATTAAAAGGGCATGAACTTGATGAACTTGTAGATAAAGGATGGACCAATGCAAAAAAATCTTTTATAGTTGTCAAAATCTTTATTTTGGTAGGGATAATTTCCTCAGTCTGGATTGTATCAGGAACAATACCTGGGATAGTCTACTATGGGATAAAATTTATAAATCCAAAATACTTTTATTTATGTGCATTTGTGGTAACTTCAATTATGTCATTTCTTATAGGTAGTTCATTTGGGACTGTAAGTACCATAGGGATAGCTATGATAGCAGTAGGAAGAGGACTGAATGCAGATATTGGAATTTTGGGAGGAGCAATCATGTCAGGTGCCTATTTTGGAGATAGATGCTCACCTGTTTCATCAAGTGCAAACCTTGTTGGAACCCTTACAGAAACAAATATTTATATGAATATAAAAAATATGATTAAAACAGGAACTGTTCCTTTTATTTTTGCTGGTGGAATGTATGTGCTAATCAGCGATAAAGTCAGTGGACATTTTGGAGAAAATATTTTATCAAGGGAACTTTTGGAGACATTTAATCTTTCGTTTTTTGTATTTTTTCCTGTATTGGCGATATTAATTTGTGCAGTATTTAAAGTAGATGTGAAAATATCCATGTCCTTTAGTATTTTATTGGCAATTTTAATAGGTGTATTTTTTCAAAAAGCTACTTTTTCTTTAATTATTAAAATTTTATTTGATGGCTATCATCTAAAAAGAGATACTGTATTAAGTGAAGTTATAAAAGGCGGTGGGGTGATTTCCATGTGGAAACCAGCTTATATAGTATTTGTTTCATGTTTTCTGTCAGGATTATTAGAAAAAATTCAATTATTTGGATTTTTAAAGAAAAAATTAAAAAAGAGTAAAAATAGAGTGTTTTTATATCTAAATACACTTTTTGTAGCTGCGATAACTGCATCATTTGGGTGTAATCAATCAATAGCGGTGGTAATGACTGTGGATGTTATGAAAGATATTTATAAAGAAAATAACATCACTAAGGAAGAATTTGCATTGGAAGTAGAGAATAGCGCTATTATTTTACCAGCATTAATTCCGTGGAATATAGCAAGTTATATTCCAGCTATGGTAATATTGGAGCTGAATACCTTGAGATATATTCCTTATTCTTTTTATCTTTATTTTATCCCAATATATATTTTAATTACAAAGATATTTTTTAACAAAAATAGCCTCTCGGAGTCTCTGACAAATTAGTAAAACAAAATGTGGTTAAAATATATAAAAATACTTTTTATAGTTTTGGATGAAACAACTTGTATTACAAAA
>JGI994J12354_10000913_pt1 | contig 30220 bp, 26 predicted proteins | sample IntmicLarv3ML3BL_FD_12354 | JGI IMG/M metagenome (IMG submission 12354) | reverse complement strand
GCGCAGAATATCGCGCTCGTTCACCCGGGCTTTCAGGGCCAGGGTCACACTGTTTGCCCCCCTGTCGGCAAAGGCGCCGGGCCGTATGCTGATAACCTGCCCCACCCCGCTTTCAGCATGGGTGCGGTCACTCAGACACAGGGAAAACAGAAATAAAAAAATAAGCGCAGGCAATTTTGTTGACATGGCACACCTCTTTTTCTTTAATTAAAGCAAAACCAATGCCAAGACAATCATCGCGTTGATAGCATGCCCGGTTGTCGTAAGCTATTTATTGGTTACATAGAGTCGTGCCTTGCACCCTCAAAACCCCCACATTTCGATTCTAAGCCCCGTTCTTTGCCCGGCCCACACCCTTTTCCCACCGCCGCCGCTTCTGCTACCATACCGCCATGCAAGGGCACATACCGCACAACATTCATTACTGCCCGGCCTGTGGTGGAAGGCTTTCATCCGACAAGAGGCCATACACCTCTGAGCGTGGGTTTCGGTATCGCGTCAGGGTATGCGCCGATTGTGGAAGGGAAGTGCATACCAAGCAAGGCCCGGAAGAGGTGACGGGGTGAGGGGGCTTCCCACTGCCCGACAAGGTAAGCAATCGGATTGCTACCCTCCACCAAAAAAGAAAGGCCAGCTCGAAAGCCAGCCCTTTGCCGTAAGGGTGGAAAGCCTACCTCCCCAGAAGTTTCTTGCACTTATCATAAAGGGCATCCTCCGCCGCTTCTTCATAATACAGGTATTCATCCCGCAACCTATCGAAAGTGGCCTGATGCATCCCCTTGGGCTTGCGCCACCACCCTTCACCCCCAAGGCGGTCTTTGAGCTTGAACTTTCGGCGTATCAGCCTGTCCATTCTGGTTTCACTCTGCGACTTGTAAGCCAGCTTCTGACAATGGCGGCAGTAGAAATGCACCCCACCATAAAGGATTGCCACCCGCCGCCCACATCGAAGACAGAGAAACCACGGCCGTTCCCCTCCAAGGTGGCAAACTGTCCATACCACCGCTACTGTATCAGAAATAGTCTGTGGTTCTCCATCTCGTGGCGTGTTGGTATAGCCCAGGGTGACGTAGTCCTCGGCAACGTGAATGCCAATGCTGGCTACTTCCTCACCGTTTCTTGTCCACTGCCAGCAAAACCAGCGACCGGGCACAAGTAGCCTCTCTCTATGGATACTCCGAATATCCAACGCTCTCATATCTGAGGTTGTCCACTTTGTGCTGTACCTGTACCAGCTACCGCTACCCATACCGCCCATAAGACACCCCAACTGTTTTTATGCGAAATGATATGGCAAAAATAACCTTTTCTTGTCGTCGTTCCCGCCGTATCCCCTTATCTCACTTGGCTTTACGGGCTTTTCGGAATGATGGAAAAATGTGTCGTTTTTTTTGTGCCTCAATTTCCACCATCAGAAAGCCACTACAAGCCCTCTCCCGTATGCGGCAGAATCGCCAGGCCACCTCAAAAGGGGATTTCTTCACCCTGCTTTCTTTGTTGGCGGCGAATACACTCGGAAAACAAGCGCAACTTTTCGATAGAGGAAATTTCAAGAATATTCACTGCCAAAGCAAGGCTGTGGTGCCAATTCTTTTCCTGTGTATCTTCCAGCATTCGGCGCATATCCATTTCGTCAATGTCATAACTGTTTTTCCTGTGGTAACACTGCGCATCTTCAATAATCTTTTCAAATATACTGTCAGACATAGCCTTTTCCTTTTGTGTTGATGTTGTTATGCGGCACCATTGCCATGCGCCTTGACTATGGCGGTGTATCTCTTCTTTGCCGAATCCAGATATTGCTTCAGGAATCCCCATGTGATGTACTTAGCTCCGGCCCTGCTCCCGGCAAACAGGAAGGGGGTACGGTAGCGACACGAGAAAGCGAGAATGCTCTGGCAGGCACTGTGCGGGTTCAACTGACTACGGTACTGGCCCGCTGCCAACTCTGCCCATGAGCTTTCCACCACCACGGCAAAGGCATCGAGGGCCGCCGCCCTCTGGATTTCCCTTTCAAAGCGTTCACGCTCCCGGCCCAGGCAAAGAACGAGGTCGGGCAAGGACTTTCTTTCCACCGCTACCCGGTCAGTCAGCCCGGCAAGGGAATAGTCGCCCGTATCGAGACCGCCCTGTACCACCTCCACCCCTGCATACTTCTCCTGGTGGAATGGAAAGGGCTGCTGTTCTCTGCTATCAGCGATTATTTTCATAAGCATCCACCTTTGCGCGATACTTGAGCGTGCCAACTATCATTTTGCAGATATGCTCATTGGCGAGAATCCGCCGCGCACCATCTCGGTCATGTTCATCTTTCATGCCGGAGAGGTCAGCATTGATAGTGCCACCTTCCAGCGTCAGAACCGCTCCCCACCGTTCAAGGAAGGCCAGCATACAGAACTCGCCGCGCTCATTAACCGTATCCACCATTGCCGGGAAAACAGGCTGACCACCATAACAAGAGGCAGAGCAGTAACGCTTGTTCGACCATGACGCTTCACTCTCCCAAGGTTGACGCACCACATACCCGCCGCAACAGGAAGAGGCACATTTACGAATTTGGTTACCGGCGAGGGCAGGGGAAGAGGCCTTTCCACCACCAATAGGCAAATGTCGGACGGATAAGGGGTTTTTAGTATCTACTTGAGTAAATATAGTAAGACTGTTCCCTTCTTCCCCTGGTGGACTTATTTCACATGATTTTGTGTCGGACGTGTCGGACGTGTCGAACATTCGTTGCGGCACAAGGCTTTCATGCCGTCCGACAAGTTTTTTCGTTGTCGGACGTGTCGGACGGGTTTCACTATATCCGGGGAGTAAATCAGCCAGCAGCATGGAACACCTCTCCTTTCATCAAAAGGGTATAGCAACGCTTGCGCCCAAACCCAGGAAGCTCGCATGGTGAACGCCGCATCATGTTCCGCCCCTCGCCTGGAACAAGAAGGCCGTGCTCATAAAGAAGGGTTGCGGCCCGTTTTGCGTTCAGGCCCTTGCACACCTCGGCCTTGAAGCTTTCCGGCAGAATCATAAACTCAATGTCGTTATCAACTTTGCGCCGGAAGCCCACCCGATTGATACAAGTAGCGGCGGGGTTGTCTATATCCTGAAAGCGGCTGGTGCCATGCTGTTCAATGAACAAGTGAACCTGTCCCAATATGGCGGTATCTTCAGCAGGTTCAATGCCACCTCGGAAGGCTACCCATGCATCAAAGCAGGCCTTCACCGCCGCCAGAGCCTCATTTCTTTCCCAAGGCAAAAGGCCCCACCTGACAGCAGCCTCACCAGCGGCGGCACAGAGCAGAAAACGCTTTGCCACTCTCTGAACTTGCCCGGGGGCATCCTTGGGACAGATAAGCTCAAGTCCTTGCGCCAGAAACAAGGGTATTTCGGTTTTGGCTTCTTCGCTGTTCAGGAATGCGGCAATAAAGGCCCGTGCCGCATGGCCATAGTGAGTTGCGGCGGCCTGTTTGATTGCATCGGAAAAAGCCCTTGCCGTTTCATGCCCATGCAGATTCTCAAAAATGCCAAACCCGGCCCCGGCATCGGCAGGGACATCAACAAGGCGAACCAGTTGCCCGGCATGAACCTTGCCGCCTTCTTCAGTAATCTTGTCAGCAAGCCCTTTCTCGCCAGTCGAAAGTAACATGATGCGCCATGTTTTCACCGCCCTTGAGCTACCATCGGCGCTTGCGCGAGCCTTGCCCATGCCATTTGCCAGCATATAGGAAGCCTCTTTAATGGTGCGGCCCGGAGCTTGCCCAATTTCATCGAGGCACAAGGCGGCATCCGAATGCAGGGCGGCGATACCCTCAAGGCCGTTGTCGGTGGCGCGCCAGTTCTGGACATACCCGCCAGAGGAAGAACCCTTGCCCCAGGTGCTACCCGCCGCAACAAGGGCAGTAGTCTTTCCCGTGGAGGTTCCGCCAATGAAGTTGAAGCCCCCTGATTCTTGCCCGGACATTTCCAATAAGGACGCGGCGAGCGAGGCGCATATTGCCAGCATGACACGGCTGTTGCCCCTTGCCCATGTTCCTATGGAGGACTGCCAGCCGTCCAGAGTTCCCGCCATGCGGAAAGGGTTGTGAGCTGTCCGCACCTGCAAGACAATCCGCTCGCCGTCCGACACGTCCGACAAGCAATAAGCAATGTCGGACGCCTTCAAATTGTTGCGGCTGTAGGCTTCGTCCGACACGTCCGACACGTCCGACACAATTTCAGTAGTTGGAAAACTTTTTATGGTTTCATCAGGAAGAACGAAAACGCCGCTATGCCACCCTGTACGGTCGACGCAACGGGCGCGGCGGTCGGTTTTATAAGAGGTGAGAAAGAGGGCCAGCTTGTTCCGGGCTTTGGTGTTCGGTGAACCTGTCCACCCCTCACTGACAAGACGGCCCAACCATGCGGAGGAATCTTTACCAACAAGCAGTTCATTGGGCATGGCCCAGGTATGCAGCTTGCCGTCCCTGTCTTCCCACTGGAGGAGCTTCCCCCATGAGTTGCTGTCTTCGTCTCTGGTTTCCCCCAAAACGTGAATAGGCTCGCCTATCCAATAAGACTCGGGGTCTCCCTCAGTTTTGCACTCGGTATACCACAGGCCCGGCCGATTCCCCTTTGTGCGAATTTCAAAGCCATAGGGCAGGGCATCTTTTATGGTAGCGGGTTCCGGCTTTCTGTGCGTCATGAATTGCGTCAACACTTCCCCGGCCCCCATCTTCTGATGAAGGTCGTTGAAGTCCACCTTGTTGCCGTTGTACCGAGGAACAGCCAGAGAGCCGCCAACCGCAACCGCCGCCTCGGTAGCCTTGGCAAGACCGATACCACCCGGAGCCGGGTAGCCGTCTGAAGGGTTGTCATAATCAGCGCACAGCACAATATCCCGGTCAGGGTATTTTCCCCTCGCCATTTCCGCCACAGGAAGAAGGTTGCCAGCATCGAAGCTCACGAGAGCAGGGAAGCCCACCGCCTCATACAATGAAAGCCCTGTAGCCAATCCCTCACATATAAGCAGAGGCTTGTCGGTATCTCTGCCACCAATAATGAAGAAGCCTCCCTTTTTGGCGGTTCCGGTCAGGAATTTCTTGCTCCCGTCTTCGTGGATGAATTGCAGCCCCACCAGCTTGTTGCTCTCATTACGAACAGGAACAATTAAACTGGCACATTTCGGATCGGTGGATACCTTGAGGCCTGGAACAGGTTGAACGCCCTTCCTCTCAAGGTACGGGTGACTGACGCAATCCACAGCAGCAGAATAAATGCCCTGTGCTTTACTGGCGGCCTCTTCGTTGCGGCGGGTTCGCTCTGATTCACGCTTGGCTTTATCGGCCTTGATACGGGCTTGCAGGGCTTTTTTCTCATTGGTGGAAAGGGGCTTGTCGCTTTTCGCCGTCCATGTGTCAGAAGTGCCAGCCGGGAAGTTTTGCCACCAAAGGGAAGCAGGCGCGTCAGCATGAGCAATATAGCTCCCGTCTTTGCCATTCGGCTTGTCGACTGTTCCACAGCGGTGCAGCTCGCCGCCAAAGACAATCCCGTCAACAACAAGCCCGGCGCGTGAAAGCTCTTCCATCATGGCGGCGGTGGTTTCAGTGCTTACCATTCCAAGCCTCCGTCAATGGCAGGAGTCCAGAAGGCGCAAAATATCTTGTTGAACTTGACGGTCTGTATGAACCGATAATACAGGCAGGTGGGGCAGGTACGGCTTGCAGGCGGAACAGGGTTGGCGTATACTTCTTTCAACGCTGTTGCCTGTCCTGCATCAGTTTTTATTTGCCCCCGGAGCTTGTCATGCCGGGGGCCTTCTTTTTTCAAAGCCATGTGTTTACTCCTAAATGAGGAACGGAAGCATGAGCCTTGTGTAAGCTACATACTTCCGTGCAAGGCCATAATCAGCCGTAGAAGGCCTTTGAAGGCCATTTTCTCATTGACTTAGGAGCGGGGGAGGGGATAGAAGAAAATCGTCTAGGGTCGTTCCAAGAGCAATCTTGACGTCTCTAGCCGCACCCCGCTTCCGCATCTAGTTTTTGTTGGTCTTGCGAGTCGGGTTTTTAGAGGCCTTTGGAGCTGCAACTCCGGAGGCCTCGCCTATTTCCTGTACCTTCTTGAGAATATCCTCTCTCCGCCAGAAACTCACCTTTCCCATTTTTACAGGCTTTGGGAACTCGCCTGTTCTCACTCCGGCGTACCATCGAGTACGGCAAACGGGGATATAGTTCGCCAGTATTTCGTTGAGCCGGAGAAACCCTGCCTCTGTCATTGGGGCACCTTCCTTGCTAAGATTAAAATATTAGAAAAAATCTAGAAACAACTACCTACTTCCGCGCATCATAACACCCTGTAAGCTTTGTGCAAATATATTTTTTATATTTCCGTTTTCTCCTTACTTTTCGGCGGCTTGTATGCTGTATCAACAATGTTCCTACAAGAAATATGGATACCTGTTTAAGGCCTCTAGCTTCTCTCGTGTTTTTGTTTCGAATCATTTGGTATACCGTGGCGCATAAAACGGCCCTGAAGCCTGCCAGGGGGGATTATGGGCGAAATACGGCTATGCTCAAAAACAATCAATAGTGCATTATAGCGTTAACTGTATATCATGACAAAGGCGATTAAGAGCTTTAAATTCACACAGTTAGTGGATATGGGGCGGTGAATAATCTTTTTTGAGCTTGTCCAGATAATTTGACCACTCCGCCATGAGGGTTGTCCTCTCCTCGAGATACTCTGCTCGGTTGTAAACCCCGCGCACCTTGTCGGGGTCGCCATGAGCAAGACAGGCTTCGATAACATCCGCTCGATACCCCATTTCGTTGAGCAGGGTTGAGGCCATTGAGCGGAAGCCGTGCAGTGTATGCTCTTCGGCACTGTAACCTAATGTACGCAGGGCCACCCGCCCGGCACTATCTGACAGAGGCCGTGAGTTCCCACGAGCAGAGGGAAAGATATAGCTATCTGGTGAATGGTGGGTGAAGGGTTCCAGCTTCCTGAAAAGCTCCACCACTTGCGGCGAGAGCGGCACGACAAAATCACGCCTGCCTTTTATCTTCATGCGGCTTGATGGTATCACCCAATGGTATTTTTCAAAGTCTATCTCTTCCCACTTGGCGCACCACAGCTCTGATTGCCTCACGAATACATGCGGCAAAATGTTCATAAAGTAATAAACCGCAGGGCTTGCCTCCAGATTCTCAATGCTCACAAGTAGGCGGCCTATCTTTATGGGGTCGGTTATGGCGGGGTGATTGATAGCTTTGTCGGCAACGAGTGCCTTGTTCAGGCCATGTGCCACATTGTATTGTATCAGACCTTTTATACGGGCATGTTCCAACACTTGCGTACATAGGTTGTTGAGCTTGTGGGCAGTGTTAATATGGCCCTTGCTTTCGGCGGCCTTGGATACCTCAAGGATATGGGCAGGCGTTATCTCGGAGACAAGCAACCCGCCAATGGAGGGAAAGAATCTGTTCTCAAGGAAACTGAGAAGTTTTGCAGCATGAACAGGGGTGAGGCCTTTTGAATAGGTGGCGTGCCAATCAAGAGCGACATGCTGAAATGTCGAGATAGCGAGGTTTTCTTCGGCTTTGATGGTTTCTCTGATGGTATCCCTGATGGTCTTTTTTTCTTCGGCGGGGTCGATACCAGCGGCGCGAAGCTCGTTCGCCTTGTTTCGCAGTTCCTTGGCAGACTTCAGGGAAACAGCCGGATATCCACCAATGGCAAGAGTTTTTTGCTTTCCATTATGGCGGTAATTCATACGCCAGAGCTTGCCGCCAGTGGGGGAAATAAGCAGGTAAAGCCCCTCGCCAGCAGCCACCTTGTAAGGTTTTTCTTTTGGCTTGAGGTTCCTAATCGCAGCATCGGTCAATAGCTTTGCTGGCATATGATGGTATCCTCTCGTGGTATTTTGTCTGCCCGAAGTGGTATTTTTACCCCTTCATGGAAATCTACCATCGATTATACCATCAAAAATAGCGGCTGTACACGCACAATAAAGAACAACAAGGCATAGAAAAAGGGCTCAAAATCGCTATTTTACTAGCTTTTCTGAACCCTTATGCACTACTTTGTATTGTAGTATGGTGCCGAGGGCGGGACTCGAACCCGCACGCGCGTAACGCACTACCCCCTCAAGATAGCGTGTCTACCAGTTCCACCACCTCGGCAAGAAAGTAGCTTTTACCTCTTGCCGCATGAGTTGGCAAGCATTTTTTTGGGGTAAGGGCAAAAACCTTCGTTGTTCATGCACGCTGCGGGCCGGGCATTGCGTCCTGTTTTCAAATGAAGGGTTTTTCTGGCGGGGTTTTGGGGCAACGCCCCAAAAAAACCTCCGCACTTCATTCCAAACGCCCCTACTTGCCAATACAGAACGAGGAAAAAACCGCTGCGAGAATCTCGTCGCTTGTCGAGGCTCCGGTTATTTCGTCACAGTACTGTACGGCCGTATCCAGGCGCAGCCCCAGAATGTCGGGGGGCAGGCCCGCCGCGAGGTCGCTTTTCAGGGCAGCAAGCTCTTCTCCGGCAAGGGAAAGAAGCCTGTGCTGACGGGCATTGGGGGCGGTGTCGCCGCCCGTCTGTCCCTGGGTGAGGGTATCGCGCAGTCGGGCGCACAGGCAGTCAAGCCCGTCGCCATCTTTGGCCGAAACCGGCAGAATCTCCCCCGTACCCGGCGGCACAAGGGCCTGGGCCGCCTGTACGGCCTCCTGGCGCTGGTCAGGGGGCAGGGCGTCCATCTTGTTCAGAAGTACAAGAAGTCTGCCTGCCGAGGCCTTGGCGGAATGCCGTTCGACAAAGGCTTTTTCGGCCTCGCCAGCTCCGCGCAGGGCATCCACAACCAACAGAAGAATGTCCGCCTCCTGGCACAGTTGTTCCGCCCTGCGAATGCCCTCTTCTTCAATGCGGTCGCCGCCAGTGCGCAGCCCGGCCGTATCGGTTACTCGCACGGGCAGGCCGTGAACCTGCACGGTCTCTTCCAGATAGTCGCGGGTGGTGCCGGGGGATGGGGAAACAATGGCCCGCTCACGGCCCAGAAGGGCATTGAGNAGGCTGGATTTTCCGGCGTTCACCTGACCGGCGAGCACGGCTGCCGCCCCTTCCCGCCACAGTCTGGCCCTGTCGTAGCTGGCAAGCAGGCGGTTGATGCGGCAAAGGCTTTCGTCTGTTTTGGCGGTAAACTGCGCCACGAAGGCAGCGTCCGCCTCCTCGTCAAAATCAACGGTCACGGTCACAAGCACGCGCAAATTGTCCAGCAGGGCGCGCAGGCCCGCCACCGAGGCCCCGAGAGCCCCTTCCAGCTTTGCCCGCGCAAGGCGGGCTCCTTCAAGGGTGGGCGCGGCAATGGCCTCGGCAACAGCCTCGGCCTGGGTGAGATCGATTTTTCCGTTCAGAAAGGCGCGCCGGGTAAATTCTCCCGGGCCTGCGGGTGTTGCGCCAGCGGCGAAAACAAGGTCAAGAATGGCCCGGCTTATGGCCATGCCGCCATGACAGTGAATTTCCGCCACATCTTCACCCGTGGCCGAATGCGGGCCAGGCATGTACACGGCAAGCACATCGTCTATGGGCTCGCCCCCCTGGGCGGCGATGGTGCCGTAATGCATGAAACGCGGGGTAAGGGGCAGGGGGGGCGGAGGGCCGGTGGCCTCGTCAGACGGGGAAAAAGACGCGGCAGGGGCCTTTTTCCGGGCGTGGATAAAAACGCGGGAAAGGACGTTNCCCGCCTCTTTCCCGCTTATACGGATAATTGCTATGCCGCCGGTTCCCTGCGCTGTGGCAAGGGCGGCAATGGTATCAGGCCCCGCCATGTCAGGCTCTCTTGTCTATTCCGCTGGGGTTTCCGCCTGATCGGCCTTGCGCGGTTCGTCAAGGTTGCGCGGCTGGCGGGCCGGTTTTGGCGGTGGCGGCGGAACGTATTTGGGCACAGGGGGCGCGTTTGCCGGGCGCGGCTCGTCAAGGTTTCGCGGCGCGCGCATACTTGCCGGCTCAAAGGCGGGCGCGGGCGTTTTCTGCACCCTCGGGCTTCTCTCTTTCGGTGCGAAATTATCCTGTGGGGAATCTTCCAGGGCAAAGTCTTCGGAAGCCATGTCTTCGGGGGCTACGTCATCGTGTGCAAAGTCTTCGAGAGAATTTTTCCCTTTCTTGAGATGAATGAGTACCCGGCGCTGGGAACCTTCTCCCTTGCTGCTGGTCTGGACGGTGTCGTCCCCTTCAAGGGCCAGGTGGATGATGCGCCGCTGGAACGCGCTCAAAGGCCGTGTAGACTGGGTTCTGCCCGAGGCCTTCACCTTTTCGGCCAGGGAGAGGGCCAGTTCGTTCAGGCGGTCGTTCTGGCGTTCGCGGTAATTGCCCGTATCAATGTTGAGGCGCACAGCCCCGCCGAGCCTGTTGCCGATAATACGCCCGGCAATGTACTGTACGGCCGAAAGGGTCTGGCCCTCGCGCCCGACAAGGATGCCGGAATCGTCTCCGCAGTCCACCTGCACGCGAATACGGTCGGCACTGACGGAAATGGTGTAGGGCACCTCGCCCACTATGGGGCCGACCAGTTGTTTGACGGTCTCTTCGGTCACCGAGGCGACAAGGGCCTGATCAAGGGAGAGCAGATCAAGATCGGGCAGGGCGTCGCCCGTGGGGTCTTCTTCGGGCTTTTCGCGTTTTCTTTGCGGTGTTTCCTGGCGTCTGGGCTTGCGTTCAGGGCGCGGCGCGGCCTGAGCGACAGCGGGAATGACATTGCCATTGGCATCGCCGGGAAGGGCGAATTCGTCTTCCTCTTCTGTGCGGGGCTGGACATCGGCCCGTGCAGGGGCGGCAGCGCCCCGTTCGGCAACACCCGAATCGGCCTTGCCTCGAGCTGCTGGTTCTGCCTTGGCGCTTTTGCGGCCACGGGCAGGTTTTTCGGATTTGTCGGCCTTGTCCGCCTTTTCCTGCTTGTCCGTCTTTTCGGTTTTGGCGGCCCTGGTGGGCTTTGCGGGTTTTTCGTCTGCTTCTGGCGCAGCCTGGGCAAGGGGCGCGGCTTCCGCCGATTTGGCCCTGCCCCGGCCTTTTGCGGCTTTGCCTGTTTCGGGGTGCAGGGTTTCTTCAAGCAGGGCCGAGGTGGCTGGCGCGGCTTTGGCTGCGCGCACACAGGCTTTTTTCATGCTCACCAGCCCGAATATGCCGGTTTTCGCATCGTTGACTATTTCTATTTCAAGTTTTTCCCGCTCCACTCCGTAATACGAGCAGGCTTCTTCTATTGCATCGTCAAGGCTTTTGCCCTGAAATTCTCTGTACTCTGTCATAAGAATCCCCGTTTATTCAGGCAGCGGGCTGCGTGAAAAAAGTGGAAAATTGTATGGAATGGTCCGGGGAAGCGCAAGTGCGGCTCCCCCGGTTTATAAAGAAACCACATTGCTATGAGCTGTTGCGTAGCTGCCCCCACTGCTGGCCTATGGAGATGACGTTGTTCGTCAGCCAGTACAGAACAAGACCGGCAGGGAAACCAAGGAACAGAACAGTGAAGATGAGAGGCATGAACATCATTATTTTCGCCTGGGTGGGGTCGCCGGGGGCCGGGGTCATTTTCTGCTGCAAGAACATGGTGGCGCCCATGATCAACGGGGTGATGCAGAAGGGGTCGGCAGCGGCAAGGTCTTGCAGCCAGGGAATTTCCGTAAAGGGAAGGAAGGGAAGAAAGACGGCGTGGCGCAGTTCAATGGCGTTCAGCAGGGCCTGATACAGGCCGAAGAAAACCGGAATCTGCACAAGAATGGGCAGGCACCCGCCAGCGGGGTTTACCTTGTGCCGCTTGTACAGGGCCATCATTTCCTTGTTCAGGGTTTCCTTGTCATCCTTGTACTTGTCGCGCAATTCGGCCATGAGAGGCTGTATTTTTTTCAAGCCGTTCATGGATTTGTAGCTCTTTTGCGAAAGAGGCCAGAATATGATCTTTATGATGATGGTCATAAGGATGATGGCCACCCCATAGTTCCCCACATACCCGTACAGGAAGCCGAGCAAAAGCACCAGTGGCTTTGCGATGATGGAGAAAAAGCCGTAGTCCAGGGCTTTTTCAATATTGTTCGGAGCCTGAGAAAGAACGCGCACATCTTTGGGGCCGACGAAATAGGTGCATTCGGTGGCTGTTTCCTGCTGCGGTTCGACAATGATGTTGGTTTTGCCGATAAGGGCCTGGTAAGCGTTGCCAGCCATACCGGCCTTGCCCACGCTATTGGCGTCGGCCATGCTCACCGCGCCCATGAAGTAGTTGTTCATGACCGAAACCCAGGAAACTTTGCCCTTGAGCAAAATGCCTTCGGCAAGGTCGGCCTTGTCCATGTCTTCAGAAAATTTATCGTTTTCCAGCCAGGCAACACGGGTGAAGTTGTACTGGCTTTCCTGGGGCGCGGGTTCTTCGCCGCCAAAAAAGAGGTGGCGCAGGCGGCTGATGATAGAGGGGTTGTCTTCAATGGCAAGGGAGGTGGCGGCAAAGGTGTAGGCCACGTTCACCACACGGTTCTTGTCCGAGGCCAGCACGGTTTTTTCGTCAATGGTGTATTTGTCGCCATGGAAGGTCAGAAGGCGTTTGACGCGAATGCCGTCAATTTCACCTGAAAAGGTGAGGGTTCCGCTTTGCCCGGCGGTCAGGTTCAGGTCGCCGCCTTCAAGGGTCCATTCCGTGGTTTTCCAGGAAGGCATACCGTTGATCATAAGGGAGAAAGGCCCGCGTGTGGCGGCATAGTCGCTGATAAGGGCAACCTGGGGGGAATCGGAACGAAGGCTTTTCCGGTACTGCACAAGCTCAAGGCGGGTCATTATGCCGCCCTGGCGCATGAAGGTGGTCTCGTAGAGGGGCGTTTTTACCTGAATGGCCATGTCTTCGCTGACCGGGGCCGCAGCATCGGTCGCGCCAAGGGCCACTTCACCGACCAGAGCCGCGGCGTTTGCCGGGGCAGCCGGAGAGGCGTCGGGCTCTTTTTGGGCCACCGTGGCGTTTTGCTGTACGGGTTCGGGAACCCAGCCCAGTTGAACGGAAAGGAAGTTCCAGGCGAGAAAAATGACACAGGAGACTGCGATGGCGAGGATAAGATTTTTGTTTTCCATGAATCACTCAATATTGTTCAGGATGATGCCGGTCTGCAACAGGCGGTACCGGGTCGTGCCCGCCAGGGGTCCAGGGATTGCAACGGAGAATGCGCCACAATGCCAAAAGCCCGCCCCTGCACACGCCATGGGCAAGAATGGCTTGCTGGGCGTATGTGGAACAGGTTGGCTCAAACCGGCAGTTGGCGGGAAAAAGGGGAGACAGGCAGTAGCGGTAGAACCGGATAGGCGCAACAGCCAGTGTACGTGGTGAAATCATCCCAGTTCCCTGCCCACTACCGAATGGTTTTTCAGATTAACTCCCGGCTCGATTCCGGGCGGAAACGGGCAACCCTTGCAAACACGGGCGCAAGCTCAAGCGAGAGCGAATGCAGAGTAAGCGCGCCTATATCAAGGCCACGCTTGGGCACAACAACAATATCAAAGCCGCAGGGCACCGTGCGCGCGCAAAGCCGGAAACTTTCGCGCACAAGCCTGCGTACCCTGTTGCGGCGTACAGCCGTTCCGATCTTTTTGGTCACAGCCATGCCCATGCGCCAGGTTTCTTCGCCGTTGCCGCGATAGGCGGCAAAAAAGATGAAGTTGGGCGAAAAAACCTTTCGTCCTTCATCAAAACACCGGGTAAATTCGCGGCGCTCTGTCAGACGGAACGGGCGACGAATCACACGGCAAGTCTTTTGCGGCCCTTGGCGCGACGGTTACGAATGATGGCCCGGCCGGAAGCAGTGGCCATACGGGCGCGAAAGCCGTGGGTACGGGCGCGTTTTACCCTGCTGGGCTGATAGGTTCTTTTCATCGTCATTCTCCTTGACAAAAATATGAACGGAATTGGTACATTGTTCGTACGTTACAGTCAAGCTATTTTCACAGGGCCGCGCCTGCCCTGGCGCAACAGGCCCCTGATGCGGAAGAGCCTTGCCAAAGACCCGCTACATGGGCTCTGCCCCGGAGGGGTCGCGCAGGCGAAGCACACTGGAAGACACCGTTTCCCACTGCCGCAAAATTTCCGCTTCGCTTTGCCTGTAGGCTGTGATGGCCTCGGCAATTATCTGCCTCGCCTCGGTCTCGTCGCCCTGGGCAAGAGCAGACTGGGCCGCAAAAACACTGGCCCGCCAACCAAGAGAGGCCTTTTCCTGCAACACAAAAAACCGGGCTTCGGCATAGCGGCCAAGGCCGTGCATGGCCTCCCATCCGAATTTCGCCCGTTCGGCGTCGCCCCCGGTTTCGGCTGCTTCACGTTTTGCCCGTTCGGCCCATTCCCGGCATATGATGTGCAAGGTGGGGTAGTCCTTCATTTCCGAAAGGGTACGGCACAAAAGCCTGTATTGCGCGGCGTCAAACCCTGTCCCGCCCACATAGAGTATGAGCAGTTCCGCCCCTTTCTGTTTTTCGCCAAGGGCCAGACGGGCAAAGGCCTCGTACAGCGGGGCCTTGGGCACGGCACGGCGTACCGAGGCCAGTTCCGAAGACAGGGTGCGCAACACGAAGATTCTGTCCGGGTGGTGCAAAAGGCTTTCCGTGGCATCGGCATGGGCAATGCGCGAAGGAATGACCAGGGGGTCTTTGCGCGAATTTTCGTCAAGGAATTTCAGAATAAAGGCCGCACGGTAAAACCGCTCGTGCTCAAAAGAATCAGGTTCGCCGCCCGGGGAAGAACCGCCCGGCACCCCTGTGAGCAGAAAGGTGAGCATGCAGACAAGACAAAGAAGGCCTGCTCTGAAAACGCGACTGTTGTTCATGGTGTGGTGTGAAAACTCTTTTGCGGCAAGGGTTGCCATACGAGGCAACGCGAACACCCCAGGCATGAAGTGCCCCGCCCTTGGGCGCAGGTATGGAAATACAGGGCGTTACCGCACCTTTACAATGTTTTTGCCGTTTCTTTTGGCGTCATACAGGGCCAGGTCGGAACGCTGGATAAAACTCTCCAGCGATTCTCCGGCAATAAAGGTGGCGCAACCAAGGCTCACGGTCACGGTGTGGGGCACATCTTCAAAATCGAAGCCTTCAACAGATTTACGCAGCTTTTCCGCCAGATGGTAGGCCTGCACGGGCGTGGCATAGGGGGCGAGAATGACAAATTCCTCGCCGCCGTAACGGCCCACAACGTCATCGGAACGCAGGCTTTCCATCAAAATTTTGCCAAGCGAGGCCAGCACCTTGTCGCCGACAATATGCCCGTAGGTGTCGTTGACCTGCTTGAAGTCGTCTATGTCTATAAAAATAAGGGAAAGGTCCATTTCAAGGGCGTTTGAGCGGCCCGTTTCCCTTTGCAGGGCTTCCATGAACGATTCCTTGTTCAAAAGGCTGGTAAGGCTGTCAAAACGCGATTTGCGCTTGTAGTTTTCCAGGTCCTGATGAAGGGAGCGCTGCTCGAGCAACTGTTCCCGCGCCTTTTGCACCAGCCGGGCGCGCTGGGTAAAGTCGTCTTCCAGCAGCCGGATGATGACAACCTGATGCTGCCCGTCCACAATGGCCGTGGCGTAAAGGGCCTGGTTACAATTGCAGATGTCTGTTTCCTGCCAGATGCCGGAATTGAATTTGCCGGGGGCGTTGCGCTCGAAAAAAAGCTCGGCGTCATCAAGGAAAAATTCGAGCATGAACGAATGCTTCCACGGTTCGCAACAGGGGGTGCCGTCTGCCTGAATGGGAAACATCAGGTTATAGAAAACAGGCACTTCGCCAAAAAGTCTGTATTGGTGGGGGCCAATGCGTTCAAGTACTGCTATGTTCAGGGATTGGAGAATTTTTTCCGCAATGGAAGAACTCATGAAAACTACACCCCTTCCAGCATGGCGGAGGTAAGGCTCTGAAAGGCGTCGTCCACGGCTTCTCCGGTTTTGGCGCTGGTGCAGAGAACGCTAATGCCCTGCTTGCGTATTTCTTCAAGGTGGGCTTCGGTCACTTCCCATTCTTCCGCAAGGTCGGCCTTGTTGACGAGCAGGATATTCGGCACGTTGCCAATAAGCTCAAGGGAGCGGGCGCGCAGGTTCAGGGCCGCTTCAAGGGTTTCAAGCCGGGTTCCGTCCGCTACCACAAAAAAGCCCATGGCCCCGCGAAGGTAAGAAAAGTTCACCCCGGCGTAATCGTCCTTGCCTTCAAGATCCCAGAGAACAAGGTTGACCTCCTGATCTTCCACCTGCATGATTTTTTTGCTTATTTTCACGCCAAGGGTGGAAAGATAGCGATCCGAGAACAGCGAGTAAACGAAACGCTGAACCAGTGCGGTTTTGCCAACGCAAAAAGCACCTATCATACATATTTTTTTGCTAATCATGGATGAGGTTTCCTGTTTCGCTCCGGTTGTGTAAGTATTTCTAATCAGGCACTCTATACCATAATGGTACGGTATACAAGAGGCAGGGTTACTTTTTCAGAACATCAGGGGTGGCGTCTCCGGCCTGCCGCAAATGCACCCTGAATTCTATTCTTCTGCTAGCCTTGTCGCCCACAGTATCGCCCAATTGCCTGATGCTAGCGCTGTCTGACTGCCCCGGTGTTCGCTCCTTGCTGTAGTCCGACCCGAAGCCGTACAGGCTGATGGACATGCTCGATCCCTTGGCGTACAGCATGGCGGCAATGGTTCTGGCCCTTTCCTGGCTGATCTCGTAGTTTCTTTTTTGCGAGCCCACCCTGTCGGCATGGCCGTAAACCGTAAGGTCCACGCTGAGGCCCATCTCCCTTGCCAGGGAATCAAGCCGGACAAGGGTTGCGACCACCTCTTCGAGCTTTGTCGCCTCTGCTCCCACCGGGATGTCCTTGCCCAGGGGGAACTCAATGACCACGCTCTCTATGTGCTTCACCATATAGGAAATGGCCGACATGCGCGGGTCTTCAAGGTCTTTCATGTCCACAGCCTTGACGCCCGGCAGGGAAAGCGCCGCGGCATGGGCCGAAAGAATCCACGCCATGGGGGCCGCGCCCGAGAAGGAGAGGGTGCCGTTCGTGGAAAAGGTCATGGTCACTGATGACGGGGGCCGTATGGCGTTGCTCACCCGCTCGGTAATCAGATCAGGCGAATAGGAAACAAAGGGCACAACAGTAAGGTTGAAGCGCGCGGGCAGAAACCCGGCAGCGCGTAAAATTTCTTCGGGCGCGGGGGCCAGGTCGTCTTTCATGGCCGTGACTTCCCAAACGCCGTTATGCACTTCCCGCACATCGGTAACCAGCAGGCCCCGGGCTTGCTTCAAGATGGAAACGCCCTGAAGCATTTCCGCCCTGTACTGCTCGGCTGCAAGACGGTTGAATTCCCGTGCCTGATCCAGCCTGTAGTCGTCCCACTTCATGAGGCCGTAAAAAAGCACCGCGCCAAGCACAAGGGCTGTTGGCAGAAAACGTATCCACAGGGGCAGGGGCTTGCCCTCGTCGGCAAAGCGGGAGGCAAGGCAGTCTTCAAGATAGGGGGTGGCCCCCTTGAACTGGTCCGAGTCGCCGTCAAATTCAGCAAGCTGCCCGGCGTACTGGATGAGCAGCAATTCAAGGCTCGCACGCATGTGGTTGCGGAAATCGGCCGGGGGCTGGCCGCGCACAATACAGGCCAGGGAGGCAAAGGGGTTTTTCTCCAGCAGAATGACCGATTCGCCCATGTGCAGCGATTCCAGGTCGCCGCCCGAGCCGGTAGTACCGGAAAAGCAGTCGCGCACAAAGTCCTGCACCGCCGTGAGCATGGCCGAAACCATGTCCACATCCTGAATGTCTGTGCCCTCGTTCACCACATGGCCGAGAACAAGGCCGGTGGAGCTGTGAATGAAAAACACCTGGTCAACCCGGTATACAAGATTGTGCAGCAGCACCACCTCGCTGAAGGGTTTGCCCGTGCGCAAGGCTTCCATGCGCCAGCGCAACCCCTTCCACGAAAAGGCGATTTCAATGCTCTTGTTGAAGCCTTCCAGCATGGAACGGAAGGCCTCGGCTATGGAGCGGCGTATGGCCGGGCCCATGAGGGGGAAGATGATGTTGGCAAATTCGATGGGGTTCTTGCGCAGAACGGTTTTCAGAATGTCGCCCACAACCGGCTCAAGGGCCTTGCCGAGCTTGCTGTCTTTCTTGGCGCGAAGCAGCAGGGCTTCGGCAATAATGCCGCTTACATCCTTGGCATGGAGGAAGGGGTCGTCAAGCCGGGCCTTGATTTTTTCAAGCAGGGCTATTTCCCGCTGCATGACAAGGCCCCTCAAGTCGGCAAGCTCGCCGGTTTCCGGGCAGGGGGGAAGGGCGCCCCACCGCTCAAGGGCCTGATGGGCGACCCGGCTGTACGTCTCCTCGTCAGTTCCGAAGACAGCCGAGCGGTCAACGTCTTCGGCAGAAGGGGCCAGAGGCTTTTGCGCTGCGGCGAGGACAGCGGAACGCACAGGGAGGTCAGCCTTTCCTTCGGGCGCAAGAGCCTGCCGCACAGGTTTTTCCGGCGCGTCCGTCATGGGTGATGCGCCCGTTGCCGCAGGCGGGCCTGTTGCCCTGGCCGCATCCGGCAGAAGGGGCGCTTCGGGGGCGGCCGGTGCGGCCAGCGGGAAAAGGCTTTTTACCCCGGTATCGCCTTTTGGAATGCCCTTTGGAATGTTGCCCACGGTTTTTTTCGGAGCCTCGTCAAGCCGGGGGCTTTCAGGCGCGGCAGGGGAGGGCGCGGAATACGGGGAGCGGGCGAGATCGGAGGAGGCATCGGAATCAGCGGATTCAGAGGCCCCGGGTGTAGGGGTCATTGCTTGCACAGCGGGGAATCCGGGCGAATCGTCCGTCCAGTATCCAGAGGAAGACAGGGGCGAAAAGGACGCGGGTTCAGAACCGGAAGGAAGGACAGACGCGCCCTCCCCGCCTTTTCCATCCTCCTGTCCCGGCGCGGTTTCGGCATTCGCGAGGGGGGCAGGGGAGGGTGCGGGCGGGTTCCCGGAAAAACCGGAGAAGAGTTTTTTCCACAGCGCCATACAGAGTCAACCCGAAATCAGGCTTTGGCTTCAGGGGGCCCCTTCTTTTCCGGCCCCTGAGGCTGGTCGGGGCGTTCTTCCACCATGGTTTCGGCAGCATTGCCGATCACGCGCTGGCCCATATCCGGCGACCACGCGCCGGAGAGCTTGACCACAACCTCGGTCAGCATACTGGAAAGCGAGGTGCGGTACACCATGTCGTGCCGTATTTCCGAAGAGGTTTTTGCCAGAGCGTTCAGGGCGTCCTGGTACTTTTCCTCCACCTTGGCGGAAAGGCTGCCGCTTTCGCCCAGCAGAAGCTGGCGCAGTTCGCGTTCTGCCGCGTCAAGGGTGCTGGCGACCTTGGAAATCTTGCGCTCCAGGGTTTCCGAGGCAGAGGAGAGGTCTTTTGCAAGCTGGCCGACAGCCTCGTTGCGCTCCCGTTGCTCATTCTTCAAGCATTCGGCGCGTTCCCGCTGTTCGGTCTTCATGCCTTCAACGCGCTCGCGCTGTTCGGATTTGAGCAGGCCGTTGCGCTCTTCCTGTTCCTCTTTCAGACGGTGGAGCAGGGTTGAAATTTCACTTTTCATGAAATTTTCAAGAGAATCAAGGCGTTGCTTTAATGAATCGCGCATGTCGGTAAGCTCGCGCTGGAAAAGCTCTTCCTGGCGTTTCAGGCGGATCTCCATTTCCTTGAGTTGCGCGCCGAAAAGCAAATCCCGCACCTGTTCCATGGGGGCCTGTTCGGAAGCAAAGCTGGCTTCATTGGGACGTTTGTTCATACTTGATCCTTGTCATCAGGTTGTTCATGCCGACAGCAGTAAAATCTGCACTGTAAATTTTCCGGATACTGTTCATCTGGCCGCCTTTCTCCGCTACGGGCCATGCACAAGCCGCGGCACAGGCCGCGAAATACAGGCAGGGGCCAGGGAGAAGCCAGGGAACTTTCTGTTTTTTTAGAGGGAAACCATGGTAAACGCAAGAGGGACTGAAGAATATTTGTATTTTCAGCCGGAAGAAAGAGGAAAATGACTGTGCAACGGGCAATAAAAGCAGGGCCCAGGCTTTTTTCGAGTATCACATTCTGTTTGTTTTTTTCGGCATTCCGAACTAGGTTAACGAAAAACAGCTTCACCTATCCACCGGTTCACGTATCCACAGGAGTCTGCCATGAATGCCCCCTCCAGCCACTGCTCTGCCGCGCCGCTCTCCTCCTTTTTCTCTGCCCTTCGCCCATACGCGGTGCTGGCTCTTGTTGCCCTTGCGGCCCCGTTTCCCGCGCCAGTGACGGCAGAGGCCGCCCTTGCGGAAGATTCGACAGTTCTCAGCTATCTTGTCGATATGCAGCGGCGCACCGGCAAGGGGTGCAATGGCATGGCAGGTACGCCCGTGGGCTCGGTTGTTCCCTCGGAAGCCTTGCGGAACATTGCCGAGGCGGCCATGAACAGCGGTCGTGGGGCCGGGGCCGTGCTGACCGAGCGGGGGCTTGGCGCGGGCAACGGCTTCAGCGCCATGGTTGCCGGCGCAACCCCGCAGGAGGCTCTGGCCCAGCTTCTAGGCAACCAGTGCACCGGGCTGATGGACCCCTCTCTCTCCCGTATCGGGGCTGTGCGGCGGGGCAATTCGTGGATGGTGGTCATGACCCAGGAAGAGCCGCGCCCCCTCGGCCAGCCGCAACCTTCCGAAATTCTCGTTGTGCCGGAAGCGTCCTCTTCTGGTCTGCCCTCTGACCCGGCCCCCGGTTCACCTGCCGCGCCCCGTGCCCCGGAAGGGCCCGGCGCCCTGTTGCCATACCCGGTCGGCCCCACTGTTTCCGGGCCTTCGGTGGCGGCCCCTGTTGCTCCGGCCCCTCCGGCAGACCCGACAGTGCAGCCTCTGACGCCGCCACCCTCCCTTGCGCCCCTTGCCCCGCCGCAGGTGCAGCCGCCCGTGCAGGCCACCCTGCCAGACGCCGCCCCCCCTGTGGTGCAGCCGCCCACCGGCCATGGCGGAGCAGCGAACCCCCATTACCGGCAGGGGCAAGACCCCATTATTGCCCGCTCTGCCACCGAATCTCTGCCCGCAGACCCTGTTCCCACAGGGGTGTACAGCACCGGAAGCGGAACCGTGATCCCCCTTGCGCCGGGGCAGCCCATTCCGCAGCAGGAAGGGCGGTAACCCCCACAACAGAGAGCGGGGCCGTGTTTGTTCCGCAGGAAGAAAATTTTAAAACGATGGCTCAGGTATTGCGTTTGCCATGATTCTTTTGCTAACATAAGAAAGTATTATGCGCTTGGGTCAAACTGCCTAAGCCCCGCTCCCTGAACCCGGGCCCGCTGTCTGGCTGGCGCGAGGAAAAGAGCCCGCTACGGCACGTACAACCTTGTGGTGGTGACGCAACAACCTATGGATTCGCTTTCTTCCATCCTTCTCCTTCTCTTTGTCATCGGCCTGCTGGTTCCGACCTCCCGCTCTGTTGCCGCCGAACCGCCAAAGAACGGTCTGCTGCCGCACAGAAAGCGGGCAGAGTCAGGCACCGAGGGCCAGAGCATTTATGACATGACAAGGGCCGTTCCTGCCGTACCCGAAACCTTTTCCCTGCGCCATTCCTGCCTTTTATTCGCCTCGAACCGCGCTGCCCTGACCCTTTTTGACAACGAATCCGACCTCGCAAGCCTCATGTGGGGCGGGCTTCAGCTTATGGGCGAGGCAGCGGGGGCCGTGCGCGCCGAGGTATGGCGAAACCACATCACCATGGACGGCGAGCTTGTCTGCCACCCTGTGTACTTCTGGGAGAGCAAAGACCGGGAAAGGCTGGTGGAACTGGTTACCCCGGCCCCCTACCACAGTCACCTGCCCGGCTGGGAAGACATTCTGGGCCAGGGCGAATGCGTCAACACCCTGCGGTCGCGTCATCCGGTTGTTCAGCGGCTTCTGGCCTACCATGGGGCCGACATGTTTGTTGCCGCCCCCATTTTTGTCCGCAACCAGTTCTGGGGTTTTTTGCGCCTTGCCCTCATGAAGGACGAGGCCCCCTGGACCAGCGAGGAAGAAGGCATTCTTTCCTCCTTCGGTGTGCTCATGGTGGCCGCCATTCAGGAGCATGAAATGGTGGCGGCCCTGGCCGCTTCCGAAACGCGGTTTCGCGATGTTACCGAGGCTGCCGGGGAAATCATATGGGAACTGGATGCGATTGGAAATTTTTCCTATGTTTCCAGCAAGATGTTGGCCCTGACAGGCCTTGAGCTAAAGAAAATTCTGGGTGAACCGTGGGAGCGCTTTTCACCCGAAGGCACAGAAATAACCTCGCGCATGTTCCTGAAAGCCTCTGAGGAAGATTTTTTCAGGGGCATTGAACACCCCCTGCTCAGCGCGAAAGGGGAAGAAATATGGCTGCATTCCTCTGCCAAACTCCTGCGTGGGGAAGAGGGAATTGTGGGTCTTCGCGGCACCAGCCTTGATACCACTGCCGAGCGTTCCTCTGCCCGCAACCTTGCCGTCACCCTTGGCAAGCTGGAACAGACGAATCAGGAGCTTGAGGAATCGGCCCGCCGGGCCAACGAGCTTGCCCGGTGCGCCGAAGCGGCAGACAAGGCCAAAAGCGACTTTCTCGCCAATATGAGCCACGAAATTCGCACGCCGCTCAATTCCATTGTAGGCATGGCCTATCTGGCGGAGAAAACCCGCCTTTCCGGAGAGCAGCGCGAGTATATCAAAAAAATTCAGGAGTCTTCGGCAAAGCTGCTCAATCTGGTGAAGGATATTCTCGATTTTTCCAGCATCAGTTCCGGCAACTACGAATCGGTGCAGCTCGCTTTCAACCTGCATGAAACCTTGCAGGGGCTGGCTTTGAGCCAGGCCTCCAAGATGGCGGAAAAACACCTTGAAAGTGTTTTTTATCTGGCGGGAAATGTGCCGGTGCACCTGTTCGGGGCAGAGGCCAGTCTGGTGCATGCGCTGACAAGTCTTCTGGACAATGCGGTCAAGTTTACCAAAGAAGGCTCTGTGGGCCTTGACTGCGAACTGGAACGGCTGGAACAGGAAACGGCCATTCTGCGCTTCACTGTTACCGATACGGGCATAGGCATTTCCGAAAAGCAGCGCGAAGCCATTTTTGAAGCCTTTTCCCAGGGCGATGGTTCCTCCACCCGGAGCTTTGGCGGAACGGGCATAGGGCTGACCATGGCCCGGAAGATACTGACCCTTGAGGGGGGCGTGCTTTCCCTTGAAAGCGAGCCTGACTGGGGCACCGCCATCACCGTGACCGTTCCCTTCCGTGTGCGGCAGGAAACGGTTCCCTCGCCCGACGAGGCACGCTGGAAGGAACTTGCCGCCACCCTTTCGGAACATGACGGCAAGCGAATGCGTGTTCTGGTGATAGAAGAAAGGCCCAATGCGCGGCTTCTGGTGGAAAAATGCCTGCAATCGTTCGGCATTGCCACCCACAGAGCCTTGAGCGACGATGCCGGGGCGGTTCTGCTCAAAGCCTCTGGCGAACAGGCGGCCTATGATGTCATGATCATGCCCTCGTCTTCCTCCAATGATTTGCTGGACATTTTTGCCGCTGTGCCCCCCACAAAACGCCCTCCCATTCTCTGCCTCATGCCCCAGGCCCAGGCGCGCGGGGTGCCTTCAAACGCCTTTACCTTTGTCAATGTGAGCGAACCGGTGCTCTCATGGAAGCTGCTGGACGGGATTGAGAAAACCCTGGCCCGTGATCTGGCCCCGCCGAAAAAGGCCGCCCCGCCTTCGAATGCCCCGGCCCAGGGCCCTGCCTCGGCCGAAGGAGCGGAAGGTTTTGCGGCCATTGCCCCCCAATTTGAACGCCTGCTCGAACTGTTGCGGGATTTTGACGCGGAATCGCGGGCGGTGTTTGCGGCAATCGAACCCGTGCTGCGGGCAATCGACCCCCTTCTCTGCGAGAAGGCAGCGCAAAATATGGCCGTGTTCCAGTTTACTGACGCCATTGAACCCCTTGAGACCCTGCGGGACAAAATAGGGCCCGTCAGTTGAGCGAGAAAAAATCTTTCCTCCGCAAGCTGGCCAGGCGCAAGCGCAAGATGGCCCTGATGGACGAGGCCCTGCACGTTCTCTTTACACGCCAGTGCGGCGAGCATATTTTTGCCCTGCAAGGGCTGTGGAAAAACTGGGAGCGGGCCGTGGGGGGCGAAATAGCCGCTCTTGGCCGCCCGGCAGGCCACAACGGGGCAACCCTTTATCTGTGCGCTGAAGACAGCATGGCCCTGCAAGATCTGAAAATGCTTTCACCGGAAATTCTGCGTCTTGCCAACAGCTACCTTGGCAATCCCGTTTTTTCCGCAATTTCCCTGTCTCTGCACACCCCTGCGCCGCAGCCTGCCCTGCCGATAGCGACCCCGGTTCCCGACCGGAACGCGCCACCGCCCCTTTCCCCGCCTGCGGGTTTTGGTTTCCTTTTGCCGGAACTGCGGAAAACCTTTCCCGATTCACCTGAATTGCGCTCGTATGTTGCGGTTATGCGGTACTATGGTTTGTTTGCGGAATAACACCCGGTGTTGGGCTATTTTGCCGTGATGCTGCGTCAGTCTTCATTTTTTGCTTTGGTCGAGTACGAGAAGAGTTGATTCGGCGCGTCCTGCGCCTCACCCCTTTGGGGCGCGAGGCTTAGCCTCACGTCCAATTGTGCTGTCCTGCAAAATTGTCGCTCCCGCAGCAAAAAATTCGCCTTCCTTGCCTGACGGCAAAATTTCTCCAACACCGTCAGGTTCAAAATGGCCCGCTACCACCCCCTTTATGGGTGGTTGATTTTTTGCCAAAAAAGGCATATTATTAAGAATGTTTCCTGATTATAAAAATCCAGAACAAGCGCTGCTCCCCTGTGGGTAACCTTTCCGTTACTCCGCTCAGGGCAGTTACCATGCACATCCCGGCAAAGCCGGGAACAGTACGGGAGAACCCCTTATCATGATTGGTATTTCAAAACTTTACTGTGGACAGGTCGAACCCTCGGACGCCATTCGCTATGGCCGCCATTCCGGCACGCTGCCCTCGCATCTCTTGCAGTTTTCCAAGGACAAAAAGCCCGTTGTTGTCTGGAACATGACCAAGCGGTGCAATTTGAAGTGCGTGCACTGTTACGCCCAGGCCCAGGGCGAGGGCGGGGCAGACCCCATTTCCACGGAACAGGGAAAAGGCATAATAGACGATTTGGCGGCCTTTGGTTCCCCTGTCATGCTTTTTTCCGGCGGCGAGCCCCTTGTGCGCGCCGATTTGCCGGAACTGGCCCAGTATGCGGTCTCCAAAGGAATGCGGGCGGTCATATCCACCAACGGCACCCTTATCACCCGCCAGAAGGCCCAGGAACTGAAGGCAGTGGGCCTCTCCTATGTGGGCATTTCTCTTGATGGCGGCGAAGAGGTGCACGACCACTTCCGCGCTGTGCCCGGCTCCTTCAAAAAGGCCCTGAAAGGGATTGAACACTGTCAGGCCGAAGGGCTGAAGGTTGGCCTGCGCTTCACCATCAACCGCCGCAACCAGGGCGAGGTGCCCAAGCTCTTTGAACTGCTGCGCGCAATGGAAGTGCCGCGCATCTGTTTTTACCATCTGGTCTATTCCGGGCGCGGAAGCGATCTTATCAAGGAAGACCTTGATCACACGGAAACCCGCGCTATTGTTGACCTCATCATGGACAAGACCCGCGATCTTTTCGAGGCCGGGCTTGAAAAGGAGGTGCTGACCGTTGACAACCATGCCGACGGCCCCTACCTGTGGCTGCGCATGCTGCGGGAAGACCCTGAGCGGGCAAAGGAAGTGTTCGAGCTTCTGCAATTCAACGAAGGCAACAACACCGGGCGCGGTTTCGGCTGTATTTCCTGGGACGGCAGCATTCACGCCGACCAGTTCTGGCGCAACCATACCTTTGGCAATGTTCTTGAACGCCCCTTTTCCGAGGTGTGGACAGACCCGAACATCGAGCTGCTGGCCAAACTGAAAGACAAGAAGGCCCATGTGGGCGGCCGCTGCGCCCGATGCCGCTTTCTGCCCGTCTGCGGCGGCAATTTCAGGGCGCGGGCCGAGGCCTATTACGGCGACATCTGGGCCGAAGACCCGGCCTGCTACCTTACCGACGAAGAAATAGGCATCCAGTAAGCCAAGGAGCACCCGTATGTTTAGAGGGAGAAGGCTTCGCCGTACCCCGGCCCTGCGTTCGCTGGTACGCGAACATTCCCTGAAGTCCACTGATTTGATCATGCCCTACTTTGTGGTGGAAACCGAAGAGGCCGGGTTCTCCCGCCCCATACCTTCCATGCCGGGGCAGAACCAGCTTTCCCTGCCCAACCTGGTGAAGACCGTGGGCAGGGACAGGGCAAAGGGCCTTGGCTGCTGCATTCTTTTTGGCCTGCCTGCCCTGAAAGACCCGGCAGGCAGCGGCGCGTACCACCCGAACGGCATAGTGCAGCAGGCTGTACGCGCCCTCAAGGCGGCCTACCCTGATCTGGTGGTGGTGACGGATGTATGCCTGTGCGAATATACCTCCCACGGGCACTGCGGCCTGCTTTCCACCGAGGGCGAGGTGCAGAACGACCCGACCCTGGAACTGCTGGCCCAGGCAGCGGTCAGCCAGGCCGAAGCCGGGGCGGATATTGTCGCCCCCTCGGACATGATGGACGGCCGCGTGGCAGCCATACGTTCCGCCCTTGATGCCAACGGGTTCAGCCATATTCCGGTCATGTCCTACGCGGTGAAATACGCCTCGGCCTATTACGGGCCCTTCCGCGATGCAGCCGACTCCGCGCCCCGCTCGGGCGACCGCAAATCATACCAGATGGATGCCCCGAACCGCCGCGAAGCCCTGCGCGAAGCAGCGGCAGACATTGAAGAAGGGGCCGACATTCTCATTGTCAAACCGGCCGGGCCGTACCTTGATATTGTGCGCGACGTGCGGGAACTGTGCGATTTGCCCCTGTGCGCCTATCAGGTGAGCGGGGAATATGCCATGATCAAGGCTGCGGGAATAAACGGCTGGATTGACGAGGAGCGGGTGGCCTGTGAAGCGCTCATCGGCATGAAACGCGCGGGCGCCGACCTCATCATCACCTACTTCGCCTCGGAACTGCTTGAAAAGGGGTTGTGCTCATGATGCCCGGTTCAATGAATGGTTCGGCTCATGGTTCGGGCCACGCCGGCCACGGGGCCATGCGCAAGGACGGCCTTTCCGGCAACCCCCATGCCGTGAAAACCCTGGCGGACGGAACGCCTGCCTTGAGGCTCATTGCCTGGGAAGTAACGCGCTCGTGCAACCTTGCCTGCAAGCATTGCCGGGCAGAGGCGCATACAGAGCCCTACCCCGGCGAACTCTCTACCGAAGAGGCCAGGGCACTTATCGACACTTTTCCGGAAACTGGCTCTCCCATCATCATTTTCACGGGTGGCGAGCCCCTCATGCGTCACGACATTTTCGAGCTTGTCGCCCATGCCCGCAGCAAGGGCCTGCGCTGCGTCATGGCCCCGAACGGCACGCTCATCACCCGCGAATCGGCCCGGCGCATGAAGGAAAGCGGGGTGCCGCGCTGCTCCATTTCCATTGACGGCGCCGACCCGCAAAGCCACGACCTGTTCCGGGGCACGCCCGGAGCCTTTGCCGACGCCATGCGCGGCATTTCCTACCTGAAGGAAGCGGGGGTGGAATTTCAGCTCAACACCACGGTCACGCGCAACAACCTTCACCATTTCAAGCAAATATTCGAGCTGGCCTCGGGCCTTGGCGCTGCGGCATGGCATATATTTCTGCTGGTGCCCATGGGCCGGGCAGCGGAATTGCAGGATCAGGTCATTTCAGCCGATGAATACGAAGAGGTGCTCAACTGGTTTTACGATTTCCGCAAAACCACCTCCATGCACCTGAAAGCCACCTGCGCACCGCATTATTACCGCATAATGCGCCAGCGGGCCAAGGCAGACGGCCTGGCCGTCACCCCGGAAACCTTTGGCATGGACGCCCTGACCCGTGGCTGCCTTGGCGGCACAGGGTTCTGTTTTATCAGCCATACCGGGCAGGTACAGCCCTGCGGCTACCTTGAGCTGGACTGCGGCAACATACGCGCAACCCCCTTCCCGGAAATATGGCGCAGTTCCAAACCCTTTGTGCAGTTCCGCACCCCTGCGGAATACGAGGGCAAGTGCGGGGCCTGCGAATACCACAAGGTATGCGGCGGTTGCCGGGCGCGGGCCTACAGCCTCACAGGGAACTACATGGGCGAAGAACCCCTCTGTTCCTTCACGCCAAAACGGATATAATCAGGAAAAACGCCATGCAGCAGGAACTTGACGGCGGGGCCATAGATTCGCGGATGGACGACAATCTGGACGCCGTGGACAGGGCCATCCTTGGCTTCATTCAGTCGGGCTTTCCCCTGGAATCGCGCCCCTATGCGGCTGTCGGCAGAGAATGCGGCCTTACGGAGCACGAGGCCTACAACCGGGTGCGGGCCATGAAGGCCCGGAAAATCATCCGCCGTATCGGGGCCAATTTCCAGTCGGCCAAAATCGGTTTCCGCAGTACCCTGTGCGCCGCAAAGGTGCCTGAAGACAGGCTTTCGGAATTCGTCAGCGAGGTGAACAGCCACCCCGGCGTAACCCACAACTATCTGCGGGAACATGAATACAATATCTGGTTCACCTGCATAGGCCCTTCGTGGGAAGCGGTGTGCGAACTGCTTGATTCCATCACCGCAAAAACCGGTATTGCCATCATGAACCTCCCGGCCGAGCGTCTGTATAAAATAAAGGTTGATTTTCAGATGTAAATCACGGCATACAAGGGAACGTTTTTCCCGGTACATTGGAGCCAGTTTGCGGTATTTTGGGGACGCAGGCTGGCCCTGCCGCTTTTATGGCGCACCCCACGGAGAGATACATGAATCTTGAACAACAGATAGCCCACTTGAGGCGCGGTTGCGCAGACCTTATAGACGAGGCGGAATTGCGGAAAAAGATTGCGCGGGGCAAACCCCTGCGTGTGAAGGCCGGGTTTGACCCCACAGCGCCCGACCTGCACCTCGGGCATACGGTGCTGCTGCACAAGATGCGCCATTTTCAGGAATGCGGGCATGAGGTGATCTTTCTTATCGGCGATTTCACAGGCCGCATAGGCGACCCTTCGGGCCGATCCGACACCCGCCCCCCCCTGACCGAAGAGCAGATTCTTGCCAATGCGGAAACCTACAAGCAGCAGGTTTTCAAGATTCTTGACCCGCAAAGGACCGTGGTGGATTTCAATTCCCGCTGGATGGGCCAATTCACGGCCGTTGATTTCATTCAGCTTGCCTCGCGCTACACCGTGGCCCGCATTCTGGAACGGGAAGACTTCAAGACCCGCTACCAGAACAACACGCCCATTTCCCTGCACGAATTTATGTACCCCCTGGTGCAGGGCTATGATTCCGTGGCCCTGAAAGCCGATGTGGAACTTGGTGGCACCGACCAGACCTTCAACCTGCTGGTGGGCAGACACCTGCAGGGCCAGTACGGTATGGAGCCGCAGTGCGTCATGACCATGCCCCTTCTGGTGGGGCTGGACGGGGTGAAGAAAATGTCCAAGTCCCTCGGCAACTACATTGGCATTGACGAGCCTGCCACGCAGATTTTCGGCAAAACCATGTCAGTGTCCGACGAACTTATGTGGACGTACTACGAGGTGCTTTCTTCCCGCACCCTGGCCGAAATCGGCGTGCTGAAAAAGGCGGTGGAAGACGGCGTCAAACATCCCAAAGAGGCCAAGGAAGATCTGGCCTTTGAAATCACGGCCCGCTACCACGGGGAAGAGGCGGCCAGAGAGGCGCGGCAGGGCTTTAACGCCGTGTTTGCCAGCGGGGCCATGCCCGACGACCTGCCGGAACACCGCTGCCCCCAGGGAGAAGCCTCGGCCCCGGTGGTGTTTCTGACAGATGCCGGGCTCACGGCCTCCCGGGGCGAGGCCCGCAGGCTTGTTGCCCAAAAGGCCTTGAGCATTGACGATGTGAGCGTTACCGATGGGGCCACCCCCCTTGGCAGGGGCAGCTATTCCGTGAAGCTGGGCAAAAAACGCTTTTTGAAACTCGTTGTGGAATAGCCGGGTTGCGGAAAACCCTGTACCCTGATCGTACCGAAAAGGTTTTTTCCGTGATTTTTCAGCCTAGGCCCTGTGCAACCCATTGATCCGAAAGGAAAGCCTGTATGTTACGCAGCATGACCGGTTTTGGCCGCTATTTTTCGGAAGACGCCCTCTGCTCCCAGGTATGGGAAATTCGCAGCGTAAACGGAAAATATCT
>JGI994J12354_10000912_pt1 | contig 30235 bp, 26 predicted proteins | sample IntmicLarv3ML3BL_FD_12354 | JGI IMG/M metagenome (IMG submission 12354) | reverse complement strand
CCGTATCTGCCGCCGCAGATTGTCGCGCTGCGCCCACGCGTTGCGAAGGCTGTTACAACGTCCATATAGAGCGGCTCGCCCTGGCTACCGGGCTCTTTCGTGCGGTCGAGCACGGCGATTTTTTTTGCGGTTTTGGGGATTGCTTCAAGCAGTTTTTCGGTTGCAAACGGGCGATATAGGCGAACCTTTACAAGTCCCACCTTTTCTCCGGCGGCGTTTAGGAAGTTTACAACCTCCTCTGCCGCGTCGCAGACGCTGCCCATTGCGATTATCACGCGCTCTGCGTCCGGCGCGCCGTGGTAGTTGAAAAGCTTATAGTCTGTTCCGATTTTTTTGTTCACTTTGTCCATGCAGCCTTGAACGATGTCGGGCATGGCAGTGTAATAGCCGTTTGCCGCCTCGCGGTTTTGGAAAAAGATGTCGCCGTTTTCGTGGCTACCGCGCATTGTGGGGCGCTCGGGGTTTAGGGCGCGAGCTCGGAAGGCATCTATTGCGTCGAAATCTGTCATTTCTTTTAGGTCGTCATAGTCCCAAACCTCGATTTTTTGAAGCTCGTGGGAGGTTCGGAAGCCGTCGAAAAAGCTGAGCATCGGGACACGCCCTTCTATCGCTGCCATGTGCGCGACGGCAGAGAGGTCCATAACCTCCTGGGTGTTGCTCTCGGCAAGCATACAAAAACCTGTTTGCCGGCAGGAATAAACATCGGAATGGTCTCCGAAAATGCTCAGCGCGTGGGTCGCGAGCGTTCTTGCGGAAACATGGAAAACAGCGGGCAAAAGCTCGCCCGACATTTTGTACATGTTGGGTATCATGAGCAGGAGCCCTTGGGAGGCTGTGTATGTTGTGGTCAGCGCGCCGGCGTTAAGGCTTCCGTGGATTGTTCCGGCAGCTCCGCCTTCGGACTGCATCTCAGTTATTTGTACGGTTGTACCAAAGATGTTTTTTCGTCCGGCGGCGACCCACTGGTCTACAAAGTCTGCCATCGGGCTTGAGGGTGTTATCGGATAGATGCCCGCGACCTCGGTAAATGCGTAAGACACGTGTGCGGCAGCGTTGTTGCCGTCCATGGTTTTTTTGATTCTTGCCATTTTGGGGTACTCTCCTTTTATCAGCTTATCAGCTTGTTTCAAACATCTCAAATGTGCGTTAAATTTCATACAATATGCTGAAAATTGCGCACAATATTTGTACAATTTATTATAACAGATATTTTCAAAAGGTGTTGTACAATCTTAAAATGGTTTGACAGCTTTTACTGTGTATTATGCCAAACCTTCACCCTTTAATTTCCTGTTGTGCAAAATTAACTTGTGATTTTGTCTGCGTTGTATTATAATATTTTAGGTTTAAGATATTATTTTTATGCCTTTGGCACATTGAGTCATTTTCACCAATGTATTTAAGACGAAAATTTTGAGGGAAGGTTCCCTTTTGAAGCTCAAATTATTTACGAAGTCCTTTTGAAAGGAGTAAAACGCCATGGTTAAGCTTGAGAATGAAAACGGCACTATCACAATCACAGGCGATGTTTTTACAAACCTTGCCGGCGACGCCGCAATGCGCTGCTTCGGCGTCAAGGGTATGGCTGGAAAAAGCAAGGAGAGCGGTCTTTATCAGCTTTTGCGCCGCGAGAGCATGTCTAAGGGCGTGTTTGTTTTATACAACGACGACGGCAGCACATCCATCTCGCTTCACATCGTTGTTGAATACGGCGTGAACATTGCTGCCGCCTGCGCCAGCATCAAGCGCGAGGTCAGATACAAGGTGCATGAGGCAACGGGTGTTCCCGTTCGCGAGGTTGAGGTTTTTGTTGACACGATGACAATTTGACCGCCGTGTTTGCAAGGCTTGATTTTCATGTAAATTTTTCTAAGGGCACACAAGAGCTTTTGTTGCCCACCAGCGCCTTTATTTTTATGTCGCAGGCTCTGCGGCGTTTCTTTAAGGCACTTATTGCGGAGGTACAGAAACTTGAAAGAGTATATAACAGGTGCGCAGTTTGGCGAAATGATAATCTGCGCAACGGACGCATTGCAGGCGAACATGCAAACAATAAACGAGCTTAACGTTTTTCCCGTTCCCGATGGCGACACGGGAACGAACATGACCCTTACCATGACCGCAGCGGCAAACGAGATGCGCGCAGGCACGAGCGCGCGAGTTGACGACACGGCAAACAAAGCCGCCTCTGCCCTTCTGCGCGGCGCGCGCGGAAATTCCGGCGTTATCCTCTCCCTTCTTTTCAGGGGCATTTCTAAGGGGCTTAAGGGCTGCGAAAATGCCGGGGCGCTTGAATTTGCCGCCGCGATGTGCGACGGGGTTGACGCCGCTTACAAAGCCATTATGAAGCCCACGGAGGGCACAATTCTCACCGTTTCACGCGTTGCAACGAAGGCAGCTTTTGACTATGCAAAGGCTGAGGACGATGTTGAGGGGATGCTTGCCGTCGCTATTGAAGCCGGGCGCGACGCGCTTGCGCTGACGGTTGAGCAAAACCCGGTTTTGAGGCGTGCCGGCGTTGTTGATGCCGGCGGCATGGGCTATGTGCTTGTGCTTGATGCGATGCTCGCCTGCCTTGAGGGGCGCGCCATTGCGAGCGAGGGCGCAGCAATTTTGAACGAAAAGGCTGATTTTTCCGCCTTTGACGTGGGCGAGATTACATTTGGCTACTGCACGGAGTTTATAGTGAACCGTGAAAATGAGAAGTCTCCCGATGTGCTTCGCGCATTTTGCGACAGCTTGGGCGACAGCCTTGTTCTTGTCGCGGACGAGGAGATTATCAAGGTTCACGTTCACACAAACGAGCCGGGGCGCGCGCTCACAGAGGCGCTCACCTATGGCGCGCTTTTGAGCGTTAAGATTGAGAACATGCGCGAGCAGCACACGGAGCTTGGCGGAGAAGCCGCCGCGCCCTCTCCGCCCGAAGATTTTTTTGCTCCTGCGGAGAAAAAATATGGCTTTGTCGCCATTTGTGCGGGCGGCGGAATGGAGAGCCTTTTCCGTGACCTTGGCGCAGACGGCGTTGTCACGGGCGGTCAAACCATGAACCCCTCCACCGAGGACATCTTGCGCGAGGTTAACCGCACGCCGAGCGAGATTGTTTATGTTTTCCCGAACAACAAAAACATCATTCTGGCAGCGGAGCAGTGCGTCGCGCTTACCGAGAAGAAGGTTATTATAATCCCCAGCGTAACAGTTCCGCAGGGCATCACAGCCATGCTCGGTCTTGATACATACGCCGAGGAGGATGCACTTACCGCCACGTTTAAGGACGCTCTTTCGCACGTTCACACCGCTATGATAACCTATGCCGCGCGCGACAGCGAGTATGACGGCGCAGAAATTCACGCAGGCGAATTTCTCGGGCTTTTTGACGGCGCGCTTTTAGGCAGCGACACTGACCTTTCTGTGATTTTGCAGGCAATTTGCGAGCGCATGGGCGAGCTTGAGCCTGAATTTATCTCTGTTTACTACGGCGAGGATGTTGATGCCGCCGCCGCAGAGGCAACCGGCAAGCTTATTGAAAAGCGCTTTTCCGACGCGGACGTCAGCGTTGTGGACGGCGGTCAGCCGGTTTACTATTATATGATATCGGCGGAGTGACATTTTTTACGGCAGATATTTGATGGATGTACAAACGAGCATATCACAGAGGCTGTGATATGCTCGTTTTTTGTTTGTTTTTAGCTTGTTTTCGGTGTATAATCAGTCCGTGAGCCGGCGCGGTTTGGAATTTAGCGAAGTGAGGGATTATTTTGAGGCTTTTTTCGGATGCTTTTGGCGGAATAGATTTTTCTGATAGCGGCGTTCGGCTTTTTTTCGCTGTTTTTATTGTAGTGGTATTTTTCTCGGTTCTTTTGGTGTTTTTTGTGTTTAAGTTGTTTATTCCCAAGTCAAAAATGCAGGATATTGAGGCGATTGAACGCGCTATAGTCCGGCTTGAAAGACTTATGCTTTTTGACAGGGTCATGTTGGTTTTAAGCTCTGGTGGATTTGCTGCGCTGCTTATTTTGCATTTTGCTAAGGTTATAGATATTTTTCATCAGCCTTTTTCTGTAATCGTGCTGATTTGTGCCAGCGTTATTCCGATATTTCTTGTGGCTGTTTTTGGCAGACATTCCCTTCGAAGCGGAAATCGGCGCAAGCTTGACGAGCTTCGGTCACTGCTGCGCGACGCTCGGGCAAATAAGCGTGACGGGTGATTCTCTCCGGTTTTCCGGGGGCTGCTGAAAAAATGCCGGTTTTGGGCTTTTGATAGATAAAATTGTGCTGCCGCAGGTTTTGCGGCAGTTTTTCTTTGTTTTTTTGAAAAACATGGCTTTAGAGCGCGGATTTTTGAGACCATATTGTTGTTTTCTCTTTTAAAACGAAAAAACCGCCCCGGCTTAGCCGGAACGGGTTGTTTTCGACAAAGGGAGCTGCTTACTGTGCCCTCATTGCGTTTAGCTTGAGCGTCAGCTTGCTTTTTTGATGCGCAGCTTTGTTCTTGTGAACAAGGTTTTTTGCCGCAGCTTTGTCAACAGACTTGACAGCTACTTTATAGGTGCTGACGGCCGCTTCCTGATTGCCTTCGGCAACTGCTGCATCAAACTTTTTGAGGTTTGTCCGAAGCTCGCTTTTTTGAGCTTTGTTCCTCATGTACTGAACCTTTGAGAGCTGGTCTCTTTTTGCAGAAGATTTAATGTTAGGCATTTTTCAATCGCCACCTCCTCCTATAAAATTGAGCCGTATGCATTGTCTGCACGTACTCGCGGAAGTTAATTGTACCACTGCGGCACTGAAAAATCAAGCTTTTTTGAAAAATATTTTTTGCGCGCGCATAGCTTTCCTTCAAGCGGAAATAATAACCACAAAATCTTGTGAATTTTGAGGTTTATAAAACTATGAATAGTAATTTTCGCACTGACCTCGCGCTGGAGGCGCAAGAAATTTGGAGCGAGGACAAAGGAGCTTCGGCTTTGCGCGGCGTTTCCTCCAGCAGCTCGCACCGCGGCAGCATAAGCGTGACCACCGTGGACATTTTGGACGCCGAGGGCGAGGCAGCGCTCGGGAAGCCGAGGGGGCGATACATCACTGTGGAGCTTGATGGCTTTGTCCGGCGCGAGGAAAATGCCTTTGACGATGCTTGCTCGCTCATTTCCGAGGAGCTTTCTGCCCTGATTGCGCCCGACGATGGCGGAGATGTCCTCGTTGCCGGGCTTGGAAACCGCGATATCACGCCCGACGCGGTCGGTCCGGAATGTGTTGGCAGCGTTATGGTGACGCGGCATTTGAAGGAGCGCATGCCCGATGAATTTCGCGCGTTTCGGAGCGTTTCGGCGGTTTGCACCGGGGTTTTGGGCACGACCGGCATGGAGAGCCAAAGCCTTCTGCAAGCTGTGGCGCAGCAGGTTCGCCCCGGTTTTATCATCGCCGTGGATGCGCTGGCTTCGCGCTCCACGGACAGGCTTTGCCGGACTATTCAAATTTCTGACACGGGCATTGTTCCCGGCTCCGGTGTTGGCAACGCGCGTGAGGCGCTGAACCGGCAAACACTTGGTGTGCCTGTTATTGCTATCGGCGTTCCGACGGTTGTGGACGCTGGCACGCTTGCTGCCGGTCTTGCACGCGATGTGGGCATTTCGCTTGACGCCGCGGCGATGGGAGCGAGCGCCGGAATGATTGTTACAACGCGCGATATTGATAAAAATGTGAAGGACATTTCGCGGCTTATCGGCTATTCCATAAATCTTGCGCTGCATAAAAATTTGCGGATTGAGGATGTTAATATGTTCATCTCCTAGCTTATGGAAAACTTTTTTGATGAACTGTGGAAAATGCCTACGCGCCGCTTCACGCTGTGCCGGGCGTTTATTTTGCTGTGAAGCAGTGCCACTCTTCCTCGCATCTGTGGGCTGTTATTTCAAAGCCGTTTTGGAGAAGGGCAGCTTTTACCTCGTCTTGCCTGCCTTCGATGATTCCCGAGCAGACGAATGACGCACCGGGTGCCATGAAGCCACGCGCGATGGCGCAGAGCGGAATTATTACGTCTGCAACAATGTTTGCGAGCACCAGGTTGTACCCACTGCCTAGTGTTTTTCGCAGATTTTTGTCGGACAGGACATCGCCTGCATATATTTTGAAATTTTCGGTTGTTATACCGTTTAGCCGGGCGTTTTCGAGGGCTACATCCGGTGCTTTGGGGTCTATATCGCAACCGCAGACCTCGCCGGAGCCGAGCAAAAGCGCTCCGATTCCAAGGATTCCGCTGCCGCAACCGAGGTCCAGCGTGCGTGGCGATCTCTCCGCAAGATTTTCAAGAGCACAGAGGCACATGCGCGTTGTCGCGTGGCTTCCGGTACCAAAAATTAAACCGGGGTCGAGTTTCAGGGCAACGCGCCCGTGTGTTTCTATCTCTTCCCATTCTGGGATCACTAGGAGTTTTTCGCCAATTTCGAGCGGTTTATAGTATTGTTTCCAGTTGTTCTCCCAGTCCGCATCGTCTACGATTGTGGTTTTTGGCTCTATTTTTAGCTCACTTTTGATTTTGTTCAAAATCTTTTGACCCTCTCCATCGTTTGAGATGTAAAGCTTGATTTTGGACACGCCGGTAAAGCGAGCTTCCAACTCGCTATCCACATAGTCCCAATATTGTTGATTGTTTTCTAGGAAATCCTTAAAATCGTTCTCATCCTCGATTGACATGCCTTCTACACCCAGCGCTGCCAGATTTTCGCACAAATTTTCGATTTGCTCATGCTTGGTTTCTATTGAAACTTCTATCCATTGCATTGTTTTTCTTCCTTATTTGTTAATAAAAGATATATTTTTCGGTTTTTTGTGGAGTTTCCACGCCCTACAGTGTACTCGCAAGTGCCGATTCTGTCAACCTTTGGAGAACTTGTTGAAAACTTCCGCCCTGTTTGTTTCACGTGAAACATCCCCCTTTTCGCATCTTTTCTATTGATAAAAGAATAAAAGCATGTTAATATTGGTTTATTATTAATTACTAAAAGCGAAAGGAACTGCTATGGGTAAAATTATTTCGATAGCTAACCAAAAGGGCGGCGTCGGGAAGACTACCACTGCTGTGAATCTCTGCGCCTCGCTCGCGCACAGGGGCAAGCGTGTGCTTCTTTGCGACTGTGACCCACAGGGCAATGCTACCTCCGGCATGGGTATAGACAAAAACAATACACTTAGTATTTATGATGTCATGATGCGCGGCAAGGATGTTGAGGGTGCTATCATTAAAACAAAATATGGCGACGTGATTCCCTCAAACAAGGAGCTTGTTGGTGCCAATGTTGAAATTGTTGATATGGAAAACAGGGAGTTTTTGCTGAAAAATGCTCTCGCGCCGGTTCGAGAGAAGTATGATTACATATTAATCGACTGCGCGCCATCGCTGGAGCTGCTCACCTTGAACACGCTTTGCGCTTCTGACAGCGTGCTTGTGCCGGTTCAGTGCGAATATTATGCGCTTGAAGGGCTTGGGGATTTGATGAACACAATCTCGCTCGTGAATCAGCGGCTTAATCCCGATTTGAAGATTGAAGGCATTTTGCTTACGATGTACGACAACCGCACAAAGCTTTCTGATGAGGTCGCGCAGGAGCTTAAAAAGCACTTCGGCACAAAGGTTTATAACACCACAATCCCCCGAAACATCAGGCTTTCAGAGGCGCCGAGCCACGGCATGCCCTGCATTGCCTATGACAGAATTTCTAAGGGCACTCGCTCATATTTGCACCTTGCAAGCGAAATTATGAAGAATCAATAGCGCCCGGCAGCTTAAAGAGGAGATAAAAATAATGGCAGATAAAAACAAAAGAGGACTTGGCAGCGGACTTGGCGCGATTTTTGGCGAGGAGGTCACTGCCGCACAGGAAAAAGACATCTTAACCCTTCCAATCACAAAGGTTGAGCCGCGTGCAGAGCAACCGCGGTCGAGCTTTGATGATGTTGCGCTGGAGGAGCTTGCGCAGTCAATTCGACAATATGGGCTTATTCAGCCGATAACCGTGCGAAAGCTGGACGGCGGATTTTATCAGATAATCGCAGGCGAGCGCCGCTGGCGAGCTTCGCGCCTTGCCGGACTTGCGGAGGTTCCTGTCAGAATTATAGAAGCTGATGACAAAACGGCAATGGAGCTTGCGCTTGTTGAAAACTTGCAGCGCGAAGACCTAAACCCCATTGAAGAGGCTCTGGGTTATCGCACCCTTATGGACGAGTACAACATGACGCAGGAGGAGGCTTCCATAGCTGTGGGAAAATCGCGTCCTGCGGTTGCTAACGCTCTGCGGCTTTTGAGCCTTTCTAAGCCTGTTTTGAAACTTGTTGAGGACGGGCATCTGTCCTCTGGGCATGCGCGCGCGCTTATTCCGATAAAAAATGAGGAAAATCAACTTGTTACGGCAAACATGGTTATCGACCGGCACTTGTCGGTGCGCCAAACGGAGAGCTTGGTTTCCAAGCTTTGCGCGCCGAAGATAGAGAAGCCGGCGGCTCCGGGCGTTGTTGTGGATTATGTCCGCGAGGTTGAGCGCGACCTTGAAAATGCGCTGGGGCGCAAGGTTAAGCTCACAGACAATCGCAAAAAGGGCAAAATTGAAATTGAGTTTTACGGCGCGGACGACCGAGAAGCGCTTATAAATAATCTGATACTTTTCGGCAAAATGCGCAGCGCAAAGTGATTGCGCCGCAATCTTTTACATTGAATTTAGGAGTTTTTAAGGATGCTGGACATTAAATTTGTTAGAGAAAATCCCGACGCGGTTCGGGAAAATATAAGGAAGAAATTTCAAGACGACAAGCTCGCGCTTGTTGACGAGGTCATCGCGCTTGATGCGCAGTATCGCGCCGCAATCACGCAGGCAAGCGAGCTTCGCGCCGCGCGAAACAAGCTTTCGAAGCAGGTTGGAATGCTTATGGGACAGGCAAAAGCCGACCCCTCGAAGCTCTCTGAAGCCGAGGCTGTTAAAGCCGAGGTTAAAGCAAATGCCGACACGCTCTCCGAGCTTGAAGCAAGCGAGGCTGTGCTGGAGGAGCACATTCGAAAAATTATGATGACTCTGCCGAACATGCTCCACGCAAGCGTTCCAATCGGCAAGAGCGATGAAGACAATGTTGAGGTTGCGCGGTTTGGCGAGGCTACAACTGCCGATTTTGACATCCCCTATCATGCGGAGATTATGCAAAGCTTCAAGGGGCTTGACCTAGACTCTGCCGGGCGCGTTTCCGGGAATGGGTTTTACTATCTGATGGGCGATATTGCGCGGCTTCATTCCGCCGTGATTTCCTTCGCGCGCGACTTTATGATTGACAAGGGCTTTACCTATTGCATTCCGCCGTTTATGATTCGCTCCAACATCGTTACGGGCGTTATGAGCTTTGCGGAGATGGATGCGATGATGTATAAAATTGAAGGCGAAGACCTTTACCTCATCGGCACGAGCGAGCATTCGATGGCTGGCAAATTTATCGACCAGATAATCCCAGAGGACACGCTTCCCCAAACGCTCACAAGCTACAGCCCCTGCTTCCGCAAGGAAAAAGGCGCACACGGCATCGAGGAGCGCGGCGTTTACCGCATCCACCAGTTTGAAAAACAGGAGATGGTTGTGGTTTGCCACCCGGACGAGTCTATGGACTGGTATGAAAAGATGTGGCGCTACTCTGTTGAGCTTTTCCAAGCCTTGGAAATTCCTGTCAGGCAGCTTGAGTGCTGCTCGGGTGATTTGGCAGACCTTAAAATAAAAAGCTGCGATATCGAGGCATGGAGTCCGCGTCAGGGCAAATATTTCGAGGTTTGCTCCTGCTCAAACCTCGGCGAGGCACAGGCACGGCGGCTTAAAATGCGTGTTAAGGGCGAGGATGGCAGCATGTATCTGCCGCACACGCTAAACAACACCGTTGCCGCACCGCCGCGTATGCTTATCGCGTTTTTGGAAAATCATCTTCAGGCGGACGGCTCTGTCACCATTCCTGCCGCACTTTCTCCTTACATGGGCAGAAAGACGGTTCTCGTTCCCAAAAACTATGGTGGGTATAATAAATCTGGCATCGAAAAAGGCGCGAAAGGTAGAGGGAAATATACCGAGCTATTCAAAATGAACGCAGTAAAGCGGACAGACACCGCACCAGTAGCCAGCGTAGCAAAGGATCTGGGGATCAGCGATAGCACCCTGCGGAGGTGGATTAAAAAATACAAGTAAGTGTGCGAAAAGTGCGTTTTCGAGGCGCGGTTAACTGCGGATGACCCGTGGAAGTTCTGTTCCACTGTTTTTAGCGCACACTCAGATACATAAAGAAAGAAGGCTGCACATGAAATCATTGGCAAAGGAATTTCGCGAGTTTATAATGCGCGGAAATGTTCTGGATTTGGCGGTTGGCGTTATCATTGCCACCGCTTTTGGCAAAATCACCACCTCGCTTGTAAACGATGTTTTTATGCCTTTTGTGGGCTGGCTCATCGGCGACATTGACCTTTCCCAGCTTAATCTCACCCTGCGCGAGGCGGAAATGGCGGGCGGCGAGGTTGTGCGCGAGGCTGTTACCGTCGGCATTGGAACATTTCTTGCGACGATTATAGACTTTGTCCTCATTGCCCTTATAATCTTTCTTGTTGTGAAGGCGATAAACAAGGCAAGAAAGATGGCAGAGAAAAAGGACTCGGAAAAAGAAGCCGAAGCCCCGAAGGAGCCGCCAAAGCCGACCACCGAGGAGCTTTTGGCACAAATTCTTGAGGAAATCAAAAAATAGCCGTTTTGTTCAGGCTACATAGGCAAAAGAGGTTTTTCGCGACTGTGCGAGGAGCCTCTTTTGTTTTTCCGCGCAGACGGGAAATGCGCCCCAACCCGCGACCTCATGATTTCGCTTTTAATTTGGGCGCAATTTTCGCGACAGGCTGTCGGCAGGCTCATGCGGAGAAAATTCCCCATCGTGGAAATTTCTTGTCCTTTGCGCAAGGCTGTGGCACATTTTCCGCGCGAAAGTAAGATATTGCGCAAAGGGCGCTGAAATGATATACTATATTGATAAATATAGAATGAGAGATTTTATCTGCTTATGAGTTATTCCACGTGGAACACGCAAGACGATAGTGCAATCCCTCCTGCGGAGCTTTTGGAAGCCGGATACAGTCCGCTTTTGGCAGCGCTTTTGGCAGCGCGCGGCTATGGCTCAAGACAGGCGGCAGACGCTTTTATAAAATGCGACGCGTCACTTTTGGGCGACCCCTGGCTTATGACCGACATGGACAAAGCTGTCGCCCGAATTGAAAAAGCGATTGATGCCGGCGAGCGTGTTGCCGTTTTTGGCGACTATGATGTGGACGGAATCACAAGCGCCTGCCTTTTGGCAGACTATCTGGTTTCGCGCGGCGTTCTTTGCGAAATTTATATTCCCAGCCGCCTTGAAGAGGGCTACGGGCTGAATGCTTCCGCTGTTGAGGCGCTGATTTCGCGCGGAAATTCGCTCATCATCACGGTGGACTGCGGCGTAACCGCCTTTTCGGAGGCAAAGCTTGCTGCCGAGCACGGAGTCGACATGATAATCACCGACCACCACGAATGCCGCGAGCATTTGCCCGGCGCACTTGCCGTTATCGACCCCAAGCGCTGCGACTGCGCATATCCAAACCGCGACCTTGCCGGCGTTGGCGTTGCCTTCAAGCTTCTTTGCGCTCTGGAGGGCGGACACGAGGATATTTTGGAGCGCTACTGCGACCTTGTCGCAGTTGGGACGATTGCGGACGTTATGCCGCTTGCCGGAGAAAACCGTTTTATAATTCGCGAGGGGCTTAAAAAGCTTCGGGAAAATCCAAGACCGGGGCTTCTCGCGCTTATCGAGGAGGCAGGGCTCAACCTTGCCCGGCTCACTGCCACAAATGTTGGCTTTACCCTCGCGCCGCGGATAAATGCCGCCGGGCGGCTTGGAAATGTTGACACCGCGCTTAAAATGCTGATGGCTGAAACTCTGCGCGCGGCGCAGAGCGCGGCGGCAGAGCTTTGCCTTCTAAACCGCAAACGCCAGGAGCTTGAGGGCGAGATTTGGCGCGAAGCAGCGGAGCTTCTCGAAACCCACTCCGGCAGAGCGCCGGTTATTCTCGCCAGCGAGGGCTGGCATCAGGGCGTTATCGGCATCTCTGCCTCGCGGCTTACAGAAGAATATAAAGCCCCGGCTGTCATAATTTGTCTTGACGGCGAGCTTGGAAAAGGCTCCTGCAGAAGCTACGGCGGTTTTAATTTATACGACGCGCTGAAATCCTGCGCCCATCTGCTTGAGGGCTATGGCGGTCACGCGCTTGCCGCCGGGCTTACGATAAAAAAAGAAAATTTGAAGGCTTTTGAGGCTGCTTTCCTCGATTATTACGATGCTAACCCTCCGGCGGAGGCTTCTGCGCTCTCCATTGACCTCTGTGTGAGGTCAGCTTCCCTGCTTTCCATGCACTGCATTGAGGATTTGGAGCTTTTGGAGCCTTGCGGCAGCGGAAATCCGCGTGTTATGCTCTGCATGGAGGGCGCGGTTATCGACAGCATTACGCCCATTGGCGGCGGCAAGCACCTCAAGCTGAAAATTCGAAAATTTGGCGAAACATATGACGGCGTGTTTTTCTCCAAAACTCTTGAAACGCTTGGAATGCATGAGGGCGAGCGGATTGATGTCGCTTTTTTTCCGCAGATAAACGAATTTCGCGCAAGGCTCAGCGTGCAACTGCTCATCTCCGACATTCGCGCCCATGACGCCACGGAGGCGCTGCGCATTCTTCGCGGCGAGATTTCAGCCGGCTATAAAGCTCCGGCGCGCGAGGATTTTGCCGCAGTGTGGCGCGGCATAAAAGCGCGCGGCGGCAGAATGCAGGGCGAGGCTTCCAAAATTCTCGAGAGCGTCTGCTCTGAAATGAGCGCAGTGAAGCTTGCGCTTTGTCTCAAGGTTTTTGAAGAGCTTTCGCTGCTCGCCCTTTCGCTTGACGGGGACACGCTAAACCTGCAACTGGCTGGCTCGGATGTGAAGGCAGACCTTTCTGCCTCGCGCATTTTGGCTTCGCTTTCATAGAAAAGAAGGAGGCGCATTCGCCTTGGAACAATCTGGAATTGCCATTATAAACCAATATTACGAAAAGCTTGAAAAAACAATCTCCGAGTCGCCGTTGAAGATGGACATGGGGCGCATTCGCACGGCATTTGAGCTTGCGGAAAAATGCCACATGGGTCAAACGCGGCGCGACGGCACGCCATATATAACCCATGCCCTTGCTGCCGCGGAAATCACTGCCACGATGGGACTTGACGAGGACAGCATCGTTGCCGCGCTGCTTCACGACACGGTGGAGGACACACAGCTTACAAACGACGAAATATTAAAGCTATTCGGTCAATCTGTCGCGACGATTGTGGACGGCGTTACAAAGCTTACCCGCGTTAACTTCACAAGCCGCGAGGAGGAGCAGATGGAGAACATGCGCAAAATGCTCATGGCGATGAGCCATGACATTCGCGTTATTCTCATCAAAATTGCCGACCGGCTTCACAACATGCGCACGATGGACTATCAGTCGCCGGAAAAGCAGCGGCTTAAATCCTTTGAAACCATGCAGATTTATGCGCCGATTGCGCACAGGCTCGGTATGCAGCGCGTTAAATGGGAACTTGAGGATCTTGCGCTTTACTATCTTGACCCCGTTGGCTACAAGGCGATTACGGACGCTGTTGAAAAGCGCCAGGGCGAGCTTGATGTTTTCATGCACAGCATGGAGGACAAGATTCACGCGCGGCTTTTGGACTGGGGCATTTCCAGCACCATCAACAGCCGCATCAAGCACATCTACAGCATCTACCGCAAAATGTACAGCCAGAAGCTTGACCTTAACGAAATTTTTGACCTTTGCGCGCTTCGCATAATTGTGGACAATCTTGGGGAGTGCTATAATGTTTTGGGGCAGATTCATGACATGTTCAAGCCCATTCCCGGCAAGTTCAAGGACTATATCTCAACCCCAAAGCCCAACGGATATCAAAGCCTTCACACCACCGTCATCGGCTCGGAGGGCATCCCGTTTGAGGTTCAAATCCGCACATGGGACATGCACCGCACATCGGAATATGGCATTGCGGCGCACTGGAAATATAAAACCGGCGGAGCCTCGGCAGAGGGCGACGAGGAAAAGTTTGCCTGGGTTCGCCGCCTTCTTGAAAACCAGCAAAACAGCGACGCGCAGGACTTCTTCAGCGACCTTCGCATAGACATGTTTTCGGACGAGGTGTTTGTTTTCTCGCCAAAGGGCGATGTGATAAATCTCCCAGCCGGCGCAACGCCCATCGACTTTGCCTATGGCATCCACTCTGCTGTTGGAAACAGCATGACCGGCGCGAAGGCAAACGGGCGCATTGTGCCCTTTGACCATATTTTGCAAAACGGTGATATTGTTGAAATTATTACCTCCAAGTCCTCGAACGGTCCCAGCCGCGACTGGCTGAAATTTGCCAAAAGCGGCTCTGCGCGCTCAAAGATTAAACAATGGTTCAAAAAAGAGCGGCGCGAGGAAAACATAGAGCACGGCAAGGCAATGTTCGATGCCGAAATGCGCCGCCACAACATCACAATGGCAGAGACAGCAGAGGCAGACATCCTCCCTGGCATTTTGCGCCGGATGTCCCTGCCCACCGTTTCCGACCTTTATGCTGCCATCGGCTACGGCGGCGTCACTGCCACGAAAACCGTAAACCGCATTCGCGACGAGCTGCTTCGCGCGCAAAAGGCAAACCTTGCCAAAACCGCGCTCGACAAAATGAACCTCGCAGCAGAGCGCAGAGCAGAGCGCGAAACAAAAAACCGAAAGCGCGCCATTCAAGGCGTTTTGGTCGAGGGGCTTGATAGCTGCCTTATAAAATTTGCGCGGTGCTGCACGCCGGTTCCGGGCGACGACATTGTCGGCTTTATAACTCGCGGCTACGGCGTTTCGGTGCACCGCACAGACTGCCAAAACCATATCTCCAGCCGCATAAACCCCGACGATGACGGGCGCTGGATTGATGTTTCCTGGGCTATCGACACGAACGAGGCTTATACAACAACGCTCAAGGTTGTATCAAACGAGCGCAGCGGCTTTGTCATGGATGTTGCGCTTGTTCTAAACGCGCTCACCGCAAAGGTTAAAACCCTTTCCGCGCGCGACATGGGAAATGGAACCTCAACCGCCATGCTAACGCTCGAGGTTAAAAACCTTGACGATTTGAAGGCAATTTCAAACCGCCTTTCAGCAATAAAGGGCGTTTCGGAGGTTTCAAGAACCAGCAGCTAATCGAAGGGATTTTTGACAAATGAGAGCAGTTTTGACAAGAGTGAAAAGCGCCAGCGTTTCTATAGACGGCGCGGTGTATGGAAAAATTGAAAAAGGTTTTTTAGTGCTTTTGGGCGTTTCAGGGGACGACACGCAGGACGAGGCAAGGCGCGTTGCCGACAGAATTTGCGGTCTTCGCATTTTTGAGGACGATGGCGGAAAGATGAACATTTCTCCGGCAGACGCAGGCGCGAGCTTTCTTATAATCAGCCAGTTCACACTTTTTGCGGATGTTTCGTCGCGCCGCCCGGGCTTCACGCGCGCGGCGCGCCCGGAGCTTGCCGTGCCGCTTTATGAACTTGTTGTTTCCGAATGCAGGCAGCGTGGCTTTCATGTTGAAACCGGGGTTTTTGGGGCAGACATGCTGGTTTCCTCCGAAAACGACGGACCTGTCACCATTATAATCGACACAGACACCATATAAAATTTTGCCTTTTTAAGGGCTTAAATAAAAAAACAAGGCGGCACGCCCGAAAGCTTCGGCGCGCGGCGCTCCAAGGAGGACACAAAAAATGCAAATTCGCGTAATGGCTGTTGGACCAATTGAAACAAACTGCTACATTGTGACGGACGAGGCGTCTATGACCTGCGCCATAATCGACCCGGGCGATGAGGCAACGAAGATTTTGGACTATCTCGAAAAATTCAAACTGACCTGCAAGCACATTCTCTTGACTCATGCGCATTTTGACCACATCGGCGCAGTTCCCGACCTTTTGGAGGAGCTTCACGAGGCAAGGCTTTACATGAACGAGGAAGACAACGGCAAAACCATCGGCTCGGAGCTTTGGGCGTTCAAAGCGCCGGAGGGCACGGCTTTTATAAAAGACGGCGATATTATCGAGGTCGGCGCGCTTAAATTTGAGGTTGTCACAACACCGGGGCACACGCCCGGCTCGGTCTGCTATATTTGCGAGGACGCGATTTTCTCCGGCGACACGCTTTTCAAGGGCAGTTGCGGCCGCACAGACTTTCCGCTTAGCGACACGCAGGAGATTATGAAATCGCTCTTCCGCCTTGCGCGGCTTACGAAGGACTATGAAATTTTCCCCGGGCACATGGGAAGCACCACGCTGGAGAGGGAGAAAAAGCACAACTATTTCATGGTTATGGCGTGCGGACGCTAGAGCTTTTTGCTCGGGCTTTTTAGATTTTGCTTTATAAACGCCGGAGGCTCTCCGGCGAGAGAAAGGGATTTTTTCATGCAAAGACACGCTAAAAAAACTGTTTATATGAGCGCACCTGTTGAGCAAATGTGGCGCATTCTCACAGACAACAACGGCGCAAAGATAGACCCGCTTGACGAGGACACATATGAAAACACCGAGCCAATGCCCGGCACGGTGTTCACCCGGGCAACGCAGATGACCCAAAACGAAACCTTCTCCTTCCAGATTAAAACCCTGTATTTCCACGCAAACTGGAGCATTGTCATGGAGCCCGCGGCGCATCACGAAACCAAGATGACCGTTTCAAACACCGTTTCCTACCGCAGTGTGAGATATTTTTTCGTTTGCCTTTTCGGGCTTTCGCCCAAAAAGGAGGTTCGGGGCTTCATCCGCGACATTGGCAAAAAGCTTGAACTTGATATGAAGCGAAACAAGCAGATTTCCTAATTTCCCAAGACGCTTTTTCAAGGCTTCCAACATCTAAAGCTTTCTCCGATTTTACAGATTGTTCACCCAAAACGGCAGCGACTGTATTATCATGTAGAAAAACAGGCAGCTTTGCCTGTCTTACGATTATTTTGTTTTTTTATAGATAGGAAGTGTTTTTTATGTCCAAAAGGGCTCTTGTAATTGAAGACGACGGAAACATCGCCGAGCTTCTCCGGCTTTATCTTGAAAAGGACGGGTTTGAGGTTTTTCGCGCCGCAGATGGCGGCGAGGGGCTTGAAATGTTTCGGCGATATGCGCCGGACATTGTGCTGCTTGACATCATGCTGCCGGTTTTGGATGGTTGGGGAGTTTTGCGCGAAATTCGCCGCGAGGGCAGCGTTCCCGTTATCATGCTGACGGCGAAGAGCGACACGCCCGACAAGGTTTCCGGGCTGGAGCTTGGCGCGGATGATTATGTGACAAAGCCCTTTGAAACATCGGAGCTTTTGGCGCGAATTCACGCCGTTATGCGCCGAACGGACGAGGACGGCAGCAGCGGCGCGAGAAAGCTCAGCTTTGACAAGCTCTCGATAAACCTTGATTCTTATGAGCTTACCGTTTGCGGCAAGCGCGTTGAAACGCCGCCGAAGGAGATGGAGCTTTTGTTTCACCTTGCCTCCTCGCCGAACAGGGTTTTCACGAGAAACCAACTGCTTGACGAAGTTTGGGGCTTTGATTATTACGGCGACAGCCGCACGGTTGACGTTCATGTGAAGCGCCTGCGCGACAAGCTTGAGGGCGTTTCAGACAACTGGTCGCTCAAAACCGTTTGGAGCGTGGGATATAAATTTGAGCTTTTGACATAAGATAGTAGAAGGCGCTGTTTTTTCTCTCTCCAAAATGCGGAGAATTTTTGAAAGAGGCTTAAAGTGCACAGATATTACGTTAAAAACTTCATTCTGGCAACGGGGCTTGTTATGATTAGCTTTGTCGTCCTCGGCTCGCTTTTCATGGGCATCGGGCGCAGCATTATGATAGACGAGCGCCGCGACGACCTTCACACAAGCGCCGAGGCGCTAACGCGCTTTGCAGAATCCTATGCAATCCAAGGGGAGCTGTCGAGCCTAGAGTTTCGCATTGTGATGAACACCCTTTCGCAGGTATCTGGAAACCACAGCTTTATCTGCGACACGAATGGTCTTATCATCGCCTGCTCGGACGCGGATTTGCGTTGCTCTGACATCGGCACATTCATCGACGCCGCCATGCTTTCTGAAATTCTCGATAGCGGCGGCACATACAGCCGTGTTACAAGCCTTGACGGGTTTTACTCCACGGTGCATTATGTTTCCGCCATGCCTGTTTTCTCTCCCGTCGGCGAGGTTCTCGGCTTTGTTTTCACCGGGTCGGACGCGGGAAACTCTGCCGCAGGCTGGCGAGCGCTTATGAACCTTTTTCTGCTTTCGGCAATCTCCATCATGCTGCTTTCGATGATGCTTAGCTTTGTCGGCGCGCGGCATCAGGCGCGCCCTATAAACGAGATGGCTGTTGCTGCAAACAAATTTGCCCACGGTGATTTTTCGGCAAGGGTCGCGGTTTATCAGGACGATGAAATTGGTGCGCTGTCTGCCGCTTTTAACGACATGGCAGATTCTCTTGAAAAATCCGAAATTCGCCGGAGCGAATTTATCACAAATGTTGCACATGAGCTGAAAACGCCCATGACCACCATCTCCGGCTTTGCCGACGGAATTTTGGACGGAACCATTTCTCCGGAAATTCAAAGCCGCTATCTTGAAACCATCTCAAGCGAAACCAAGCGCCTTAACCGTCTGGTGCGCCGAATGCTGGACGCTTCCAGAGTTCAGGACGAGGATATCGCTTCGCTTCGCAAAAAAAGCTTTGATGTGGGCGAGCTTTTGCTTCAAACGCTGCTGGTTTTTGAAAAGAAGATTGAGAGCAAAAATCTTTCCGTGAACCCTCAGCTTCCGGAGAGCTCTATAATTGTTTTGGGCGATGCGGATTCTATAAATCAGGTGATTTACAATCTGCTTGAAAATGCCGTTAAGTTCGCGGCAGAGGGAACGGAGCTTGGTGTTACACTCTTTAAGCAGGGCGACAAGGCTTACATCTCCATCCGAAACCACGGCGACACGATTTCCGAGCCGGAGCTTCGGCTTATCTTCGACAGGTTTCACAAAACCGACCGAAGCCGCAGCGCCGACCGCGATGGTGTTGGGCTTGGGCTTTACATTGTTAAAAACATTTTGAACAACCACGGCGAGGGCATTGCCGTTACAAGCCGCGAGGGTTTGACAGAATTTGTTTTTTCCCTTACCATAAAACAAAAATGATACACATGCATATGTTACAAAAATGATGGCTTTTGTTTACAAAAGCTTCATTTCAGGTTCATAAAAATTCTCAAAAGCGGTGCTATTATCATATTATCCGATAGGATATGTTTTTGATTTGGCACCTTGCAGAATTTCCAAATGGCAGACCTTAAAAACGCAGCTTGCTTGCCCGGTCTGACCCAGTCTAGGAGGTTTAAGTGTAATGAATCAAAACACAAATCAAAGCGAATGGTACAAGGCGGCGCAGCGCAGCAACTTTTATGACAACGCGCCAACTTCCATTTCCGACACCAAAAACCAAAGCGTTGCAAAAAGCCGCAAAAAGTTGCGCCCCGGCGTGAAGTTTTCTTTAATCGGCATTGGTCTGCTTCTCTTAATTGCCCTGTCCACCATCATTTTTTCGGGAACCGGACGAACGGACATTCCGCTTCCGGAGTTTCCCTCCTCCCGTGGAAGCTGGGGCACGCCCGGATATGACTATGACGACGATTACAGCGAATATGCCTACTACGCTCCAAGCTCCGGAAACCGCATTCCGCGCGGCGAAATCGGCACCGGAGTTACGCTTTCGCTAACCTCCTCGGAGGGGCTTTCAGAGCTTTCGCTTCAAGAGGTTTATGACAAGTGCATCGACAGCGTCGTTTCTATTGTCGGCGAGGTTCGCGGATACAGCGGATATTACTGGGGCAGCGGAATTGTTATGACCGAGGACGGATATATCCTCACAAACTCCCACGTTATTGAGGGCACAGACAAGGTCACCGTCTGCCTTTCAAACGGCGAGAGATACACGGCGCTTTTAGTCGGCGAGGACCCGTTTACCGACGTCGCAGTTCTCAAAATTGAAGCCGAGGGTCTAACCGCTGCCGAATTTGGCATGAGCGACGAGCTTTCTGTCGGCGCCAAGGTTGTTGCCCTTGGAAACCCCCTTGGCGAGGAATTTTCCGGCACGATGACCGACGGCATAATCTCTGCTATAAACCGCGACATTGCCGTGGACGGTTACACAATGACGCTTTTGCAGACAAACGCCGCACTCAACGAGGGCAATTCCGGAGGACCGCTTATCAACATTTTCGGTCAGATTGTCGGCATCACAAACATGAAAATGGTTGCAGACTATTCAAGAGCCACGATAGAAGGCATCGGCTTTGCAATTCCCACCACCATTATCAAAGCCATTGCCGATGAGCTTATAGAAAACGGAAAAATGCTCCCTCAGCCGGCTATCGGCATCAGCGCATATCCTGTCACCGCGGAGATGAAGGAGACTTCCGAATACGATAATTTGCCAAACGGCGTGTTTGTTGTCTATGTAAACCAAATCTCCGACGCCTACAAACAGGGCATCACACGCGGCGACATTGTCACCGCCGTGAACGGTATTGCGGTTTCCTCCGTGGAGGAGGTTAACATTATCAAAGGCGATTTCAAGGTTGGCGACACGCTGACGCTCACGATTTTCCGCGACGGCGAAACCTTTGATGTGGACATTTTACTCCATGATGCGGCAGAAACCAGATAATTTTACTAACTCTCTTTTTTCCATATACTCCTCTCTTTTTTTAAGCAGAGCGCCGGGCTGTCCCCTCAGTCCGGTGTTTTGTTTTTGCTTAAAGGCAAGCTAAATCCCCCGTGCCAATTGGCACGGGGGATTTTTTATTTTTTTATTTGAAAATTTCGCCGAAGCTAACTTCAAACTCGGGACTATATACAAGCACGACGCTGTAGTACCAGTCCTCATACATTTCGTCAAGCGCTCTTGTGGCTGCTTCATAGCGCATTGAGTTGCCGTAGGTGTCAACCTCATCATCAACTCCGATGGGAAGTCTTAAAATGATGTGATAGCCGAAGAATGATTCTACAAGCTCTGAAACCTCGTTCACTTCAAGCGCGGCAGCACCGGCGTGGAAATTTTCCTCCATCTCGCCTTCAACGAAATAGTAGCCATCGGGGAAGCCTTCAATTCCAGGGTCCTCGGTCAGCTCGAACATGAGCTCATCGAAAAGTGCTAGCATTTCCTCCTGCGTTGTGCAGGCAAGAATCTTTTCAAGTGTTTCATCTGCAAGGGCTTTTTGCGCGGCTACGGTTTCCTCGTCATAGGGCATATAGCCGTCGTCAATGGTTTTGAAGAGGATGTGCTTTGCGCGCATGACGCCGCTTTCATCGATATATTCCTGGACTGCCTCATCTGGGTGGTCCTTGCCCTCTTCTCCGAAATAATGTGCGAAAATCTTGCTGGTCATAATCATGTTGATGTTCATTTCGTTATACATTTTTTCGGATATGAAGTTTGCCGCGCAAAACTCCTCAAACAGAGCAACATCTCCGCCGGAGGACATTATATCCTCCTGATAAATCTTCTCAAGCTCAGCATAGTCATCATCGTCAAGCTCTAGGTTTAGTTCTTGTGCTTTCGCTAACCACACCCAGTATTGCTTTATATAGGATTCGGTGGATTCTCTCACATATTCTTCAACGGTAACGCCGCTCTCAAGGATTTCTTCCCAATTGAGTTCTCCGTAATATTGCTCAATGAGAGAGACGGATCTATGCATCCAATAGAAATAAATGTCCCATGTGATATCCATTCCGTTTAGCGTCATAACAACTGTTTCAGGGGCAAATTCTGCATACATCGCGGCATAGTCAATTCCAGATGCTTCAGGGAGTTCCGGGGTTTGCGCCGTTGATGCATCGGGGGTGCCTTCAGCATCGGGTTCGGGTTTTTCGCTGCCGCAGCCGGTCAGTGCACCAAAGGTCATAAGTGCCGCAAGCGACAGTGCCAAAAGTTTCTTCTTCATTTTAATCTCCTTTTGTTTTTCGGGCTTTCGCCCAGCGTAACGCTATTTATTTATGATAACACTGCGCAGGAATCTGCGCAAGGTAATCTTTTCTCCGTAAGGCACATTTTTATGCCTTTCTTTTCCGTTTCGACATTTTAACGCTTTGTTCACTTGTCATTTAAGACGCGCCGTGTTAAAATTTTTATTAAGAGTGAGGTGAGTTTTTTATGCTTAAACGTATGATGATTTTAATAAACCCGGTTGCCGGTCGTGGTGGGTATAAAAATTCTATCGCGGACATTATGGATATTTTTTGCAACGCCGGTTATGTCCCCTCTGTGTTTTTTACGCGATATGCAGGGCACGCGACCGAGCTTGTGCAGGCGCATGCGCCGGATTTTGACATTGTGGTCTGCCTTGGTGGGGACGGAAGCCTTAGCGACGCCGCGGCAGGTATGATGCGCCTTGAAAGGGCTGTTCCCATCGGTTATATTCCGCTTGGAACGGCGAATGATGTTGCAAAAACTCTCTCCCTTTCTGCAAAGCCGGTTCAGGCAGCGGCGCAGATTGTTTCCGGCAGCCCAAAACCCTTGGACATTGGTCTTTTTGGTCCGGAAACTTATTTCACATATATCGCAGCCTTCGGCGCTTTTACAGAGGTTAGCTATGGCACAAACTCTGACGCGAAGCGTGCTTTGGGGAATTTTGCCTATATGCTTGAGGGGATGAGGTCGCTTCCAAAAATTACAAGCTATAAAACCATTGTGGAATATGACGATGGCGTTTTATATGATGATTTTGTTTTTGGCGCGGTTGTAAATTCAACTTCCATCGCCGGGCTTGTACAAATTTCAAACGGGCATGTGGACATTTCCGACGGGCTTTTTGAGGTTTTATTGGTGCGGCAGCCGACGGACCTTTTTGAATTTAACGACATTGTCACGGGCATTTTGTCGGGAAATCCTTCCGGCAGCAACATTCTTTTCATAAAAAGCAAGGAGGTTCGCTTCACATTTCGCGAGCCGGTTAAGTTCACGCGAGATGGCGAGGACGGCGGCGCGCACAGTGATATTTGCATCTCCTGCTGCCATCCGGGCATAGATATTGTCATGTGAACATTAATTTTAAGCTGGAAGCTAGAATATGATACCTCAAAAAAATATACTTTTCATTATCTTTTTGTGAATTTTTTTAAGCCGCACCTGAAAATTGGTGCGGTTTATTTTAATTTCAAAATGCCGGGAGATTTGTTTTTCTAACGCTACTATACATATTTAAATAAATGTTCGTTTTTTTAATCTTATTTGCCGCAATTCTCTTGATTTCAGGAGGATTTTATGCTAAAATTTAGCTTGTGATTTTATGCATTTTTACAAATTATTTATACGAAGGAAAGGGATGGTCATAAAAAATGAATTCCGTCAACGATATCTGGAGCGGCATAATGGAAATTTTGTCAACCCAGTTAACCGCCACCTCTATAAACACATGGTTTGCCGACTGCACTCCCATCGAGCTGGACGACGGCAAGCTTGTTTTGCACACGGCGACGAAATTCAAGCGCGACATTTTGCAGCAGCGCTTCTCCGGCACCATAAAGAAAACCCTTTCCGACTATTTTTCCTGCGAGTTTGACCTTTTGATTCTGGCAGGTGATGAAATCAAGGATTATCGGGACGATAAGAAAAACGCCCTGACCCTTCCGGAGATGGACGGATATATCTTCGACAACTTTATTGTCGGAAACTCCAACAAATTTGCCCATGCTGCCGCTGTCGGCGTCACTAAAAACCCCGGAAGCCGCGGCTATAACCCTCTGTTCATTTATGGCGAGAGTGGGCTTGGAAAAACCCATCTTCTCCTTGCCATCGGAACGGACATTCACGACAAATATCCAAACGCCCAGATTGCCTATATAAAGGGCGACGAATTTACAAACCAGATGGTAAAATCCATCAAAGACGGCACGGCAGAGGCTTTTCGCCAGAAATACCGCAATGTGGATCTTTTTCTTGTTGACGATATCCAATTTATCGCCGGCAAGGAAGGAACGCAGGAGGAATTTTTCCACACCTTCAACAACATATATGAAGCAGGACACCAGATTGTCATAACCTCTGACCGTCCGCCGCTTGACATGGCGCAGCTTGACGACCGGCTTCGCACCCGGTTTGAAGGCGGTCTTATGGCTGACATTCAGAGACCCGATGTTGAAACGCGAATGGCAATCATCCGAAACAAGGCTGGGCTTTTGGGAATGGCTTTATCGGACGAGGTTGTTCAGTTTCTCGCAAACAGCATTTCTTCAAACATTCGCCAGCTTGAAGGCGTTGTAAAGCGGCTTACAGCATATCACGAGGTTATGGACGATGCCATAACCACCGAAACCGTCAAAAAAGCTATTGGCGATGTTGTCAGAATCGGTGCATACATCCCAACGCCTGAGGTAATCATCGACGAGGCAGCACGATATTTTTCCATTACTGTCGACGAGATTAAGGGGCAGCGCAGGAACAAATCTATCGCAACCGCGCGGCACATTTCCATATATCTAATCCGAAATCTTACAAATCTTTCGCTCAACGACATCGGCGCAGTTTTTGAAGCCCGAAACCACGCGACCATTCTCTCCTCAATCCGCAAGATTGAGGACCTTCTAAAATCTGAGCCTGAAATGGCAGGCATGATTCGCGACATTACAAGCAACATTAATTCACGCCACAGGTAAAAATATGTTTTCCACATTTTGTNGAGAATGTGAAATGTTTTATGTTTGTTTGTGTTGAAAGATTTACTGGAAAAAATTAGCTTGTTGAAAGNCGGGAAGATTTCCACATTTTTATCCGCANGAAGAATGTCCAAAAATCAAGGNTTTGAGNTAGATTTCCACAACAGAGAGCTCCTACTACTTCATTCTACTATTTTTTAATATTCTATCTATATATATAAGCGAAGATTCAGAATTTTTTTGACAGAGCAATTTTTAACATCCGAGCTAAACTGAGAGGAGAACGAAATGAAATTTATTTGTGATAAGCAGGTTTTGCTAAACGCGATTGGAACCGTTTCAAGAGCGTGCTCGGCAAAAAGCCCTATCCCGGCGCTTGAGGGAATTCTTATCGAGGCAAACGAAGCGAAGGTTAAACTTACCGGCTACGACCTCAAAAAAGGTATTTACACAAGCGTTGACGCCGATGTTCAAAAGTCCGGAAGTGTCATTTTGGGCGCACGCATTTTTGGCGACATCATAAGAAGCCTTCCAAGCGGAGATGTCACCATTTCTATGGGCGAGGGTGTTAATGTCAGCATTTCCTGCGGAAAGAGCGAATTTTCTATAGTTGGAACGGACTATGCCGACTATCCGGAGCTTCCCTCGGTTGATTCTAGCGAGGGTGTTTCAATTCCGCACAACATTTTGCGCGACATGATAAGCGAAACTATTTTCGCGGTTTCAACCAACGAATCGCGCCCGGTTTACACGGGAGAGCTTTTTGAGATTGATGAAGAGGGAAATCTCTCAATAATCGCGGTTGACGGCTATCGCCTTGCAATTCGCCGCGAGAAGATAGATGGAAATGGAGAAAGACTCAGCTTTATCGTTCCAAGCTCCGCGCTTTATGACATTGAGAAAATGTCTTACGAGGAGGATGATGGCGAGGTTAAGATTGTCCTCGGAAGCAAGCACATTAGCTTTACAATCGGAAAAACTGTTTTGGTTACACGCCGTCTTGAGGGCGAATTTCTTAACTATCACAAGGCTGTGCCTTCTGAATTTGCTATCAATGTCAGCGTTGACAGAAGCTTTATTCAGCGCTCGGTCGAGCGTGTTTCGCTGATTATTGATGATAAGATTAAAAATCCGCTTCGCTGCACCTTTGGAAACGGGATGATTCATCTTGTCTGTGTGACATCGCTCGGAAAGGCTGAGGATGTCTGCATGGTGGACGGAAACGGCGATGATGTTGAGGTTGGCTTTAACAACCGCTACCTGCTCGACGCCTTGAAGGCGGCTCCCTCGGAGGATGTTAAAATCTGCATCAACACGGGCGCGGCTCCCTGCGTCATTGCGCCGGTTGAAGAGGGGAACAATAAATTTTTATATATGATTTTGCCTGTTAGATTAAAGGCGGGAGAATGATGGAAAAAATTCAAATTAAAACTCCTTTTATAAAGCTTGACGCCTTTCTAAAATTTGCCGGAGAAGCCGGAACAGGCGGCGAGGCAAAAGTTTATATACTTGAAGAAAAAGTGCGTGTTAACGGCGAAATATGCACAATGCGCGGAAAAAAGCTCTATCCCGGCGACACGGTTTGTTTGAATGGGCGCGATTTTTCTGTTGCGAAGGCTGAATAATGAAGGTCTCTTCTCTTTATCTTAGGGGATTTAGAAATCTTAAAGAGGTTTCGCTGGGCTTTGACGACGGGATAAATGTTATATCCGGCAAAAATGCGCAGGGCAAAACAAATTTGCTCGAAGCCGTTTTTATGCTGAGCGGCGGACGGAGCTTTCGGACGAGGTTTGACCGCGAGATAATCGGCTTTAGCGAGTCCTCCGCTGAGATTATGGCAGAGATTTCGTCAGGCGACCGGGAGCAGAGGGTTCAGATTTTGCTATCTCGCGGCACGGCGCGTAAAATTTTGAAAAACGGCGTTAAAAAAACCGGAGCGGAGCTTTCGGAGGATTTGAAGGCTGTTTTGTTCTGCCCGGACGATTTGAACATTATTAAAGACGGCGCGGCGGCGCGGCGGCGGCTTTTGGACATGGCGATAAGCCAGCTTCGCCCCGGATATGCCAAGCTTTTGAGCGATTATGTAAGGCTTTATGAAAACAAGCTTCGCATTTTGAAGGATTATGGCGACAACGCCGCGATGATGGACACGCTGGATGATTTTTCGCTTAATATGTGCAAAATTTCGGCGCAGCTTATCAGATATCGGGCAAGCTTTTCCCGGCGGCTGTCGGCAGCGGCTGCGCCGATTCACGCCGAATTTTCCGGCGTTGGGGAGGCTCTTTCGATAGATTACAAAACTGTTTCGACAATTTCCGACCCGATGGCAAGTGCCGCGGAAATTTTTGAAGAGCTTTGCGAGCATTATTTTGCGCACAAGGCTGCCGAAATTCGCACAGCCAGCTGTCTTTCCGGCGCGCACAAGGATGATTTGGAGATTGCTCTAAATTCGCAGAGCGCCCGGGCTTTTGCCTCGCAGGGGCAAACGAGAACGGCGGCGCTTTCCATAAAGCTCGCAGAGCGCGAGATTTTTCTTGAGGAGACGGGCGAATATCCGATACTTCTGCTTGACGATGTTTTGAGCGAGCTTGATGCAACGCGGCAGGAGTTTGTGCTAAACCGCATTGGCGGCGGACAGACGCTCATTAGTTGCTGCGAGGACGGGGAAATTTCTCGAAAAACCGGCGGCAGGGTTATATTTATTGAAAACGGCGAGATAAAGAGGGAATAAGGATGCAAATTTTGCGGCAGGGAGAGTGGCGAGTTTATGTATCTTCATTTGGGCGGCGACCGGGTGGTTAAAAAAAGTGATATAGTTGCAATTTTTGACCTTGATAACACCTCGCAGTCTTTGGAAACGAGAAAATATCTTGCCGCAGCGGAGCGTTCCGGGCAGGTTTCCTCCACCCTGGAGGAGTTGCCGAAGTCCTTTGTCGTGTGCTGCGGCGAGGGCGGCGAACAGATGGTTTTTCTCTCCCAGCTTAACTCTGCAACGCTTTTGGGGCGCGCCAGGGCGCTTGGGCTTGAATAGAAAAAATGTTTTTTCAGAAAATTGCAGCGCAGCTTCAAAATTTCTTTTGAGACAGCGCTTAGTGTAGGAAGGAATAGGAAATGGCTGATATTACCGATAAGATTTCAGAAGAATATGACGCCAGCCAAATTCAGGTGCTTGAAGGACTTGAGGCTGTGCGAAAGCGTCCGGGCATGTATATCGGCTCGACGAGCGCGAGCGGACTTCATCATCTTGTTTATGAAATTATAGACAACTCAATTGACGAAGCGCTTGCCGGATATTGCACGCACATTGAGCTTTCTATCGAAGATGGCGATGTCATAAAGGTTTGCGATAATGGACGCGGAATTCCGACCGATATACAGGAGCAGACGGGAAAGCCCGCGCTTGAGGTTGTCTACACCGTGCTTCACGCTGGCGGAAAGTTTGGCGGCGGTGGATACAAGGTTTCCGGCGGTCTTCATGGCGTTGGTGCGTCTGTTGTAAATGCGCTTAGTGAATGGCTTACGGTTGAGGTTCACAAAAACGGCAAGATTCACCAGATGAAATTTTCTCGTGGCGACAAGATGCAGGAGATGACCATTGTCGGCGACACAGACCACACGGGAACGGTTGTCCGCTTTAAGCCGGACTCTGAGATTTTTGAGGACACTGTTTTTGATTATGAGGTTTTGCACAAGCGCATGCGCGAGCAGGCTTTTTTAAACGCAGGGCTTAAAATTACTATCGAGGATTTGCGCGGCGAGGAGCCGCGGCGCGACGAGATGGTTTATGAAGGCGGCATAAGAGAATTTGTCGCCTTCATAAACCGTGCAAAAACGCCGATTCATGAGCATGTTATATACATGTCGAAAAATGCGGAGGACTCCATGGCGGAGGTCTCCCTGCAATACACCGACAGCTACAGCGAAATTATGGTTTCCTTCGCGAACAACATCCACACGCCTGAGGGCGGCATGCACGAGGAAGGCTTTAAGAGAGCGCTTACAAGCGTTCTTAACGGCTATGCCAAGAAAATTGGGATATTAAAAGGCGAGGAGAAGCTCTCCGGCGAGGACTGCCGCGAGGGACTTACAGCCATTATTTCCGTTAAGCTGACCGAGGCGCAGTTTGAAGGGCAGACGAAGAGCAAGCTTGGAAACAGCGAGATGCGAACGCTTGTGAATGCACTGATGACGCAGGCGCTCGGCGAGTTTTTAGAGGAAAATCCGAATGTTGGCAAGATAATTTTGGAAAAGGCGCTGACGGCTTCTCGTGCTAGGGAAGCAGCGCGGCGTGCGCGCGAGAATGTTCGCCGCAAAAACGGACTTGAGGGATTTAACATGCCCGACAAGCTGCGCGACTGCAACGACCGCGACCCGGCGCTCACTGAAATTTACATCGTCGAGGGCGACAGTGCGGGCGGCTCTGCAACGCAGGGGCGCGATTCGCGCTTTCAGGCGATACTTCCCCTGTGGGGAAAGATGCTTAATGTTGAAAAAGCACGCGCCGACAAGGTTTATGGAAACGACAAGCTAACGCCTGTTATAACCGCTCTGGGCGCCGGAATTGGTGAGGATTTTGATGTTTCAAAGCTTCGCTATCACAAGGTTGTAATTATGGCGGATGCCGACGTTGACGGCTCGCACATCCGAACGCTTTTACTCACCTTCTTTTTCAGATTTATGCGACCGCTTATTGATGGGGGCTTTGTATATTCTGCCATTCCGCCGCTTTACAAAATCACGCGCGGACGCACCAGCCGCGTTGCCTTTAACGACGAGGAGCGCGACGCCGTTTCTGCCGAGCTTCGCGGACCGGAAGGCAAGGGAAGGGTTGACATTTCTCGCTTTAAGGGTCTTGGCGAAATGGACCCACACGAGCTTTGGGAAACCACGATGAACCCCGAAACACGAACGCTCAAGCAAATCACGCTTGAGGACGCGGTTGCGGCGGATAGTGTTTTTACAATTTTAATGGGCGAGAAGGTTGAGCCGCGCAAGGAATTTATCGAGGAAAACGCAAAATATGCCGTTAACATTGATATTTAAGGCAGAGGGGAGGAGATTTTAACAAATGGGCAAGGATTATAAACCCGAGGACATAATGTACCCGGAGCAAAAAATTATTCGCAGCGAGCTTATTGACGAAATGCAGGAATCGTATATCGAATATGCGATGAGCGTTATTGTCGGTCGTGCTCTTCCTGATGTGCGCGACGGCTTGAAGCCCGTTCACCGGCGCATTTTATACACGCTTTATGAGGACAATTTGACCTCTGACAAGCCTTTTAGAAAATCTGCCACCTGCGTCGGCGACGTTTTGGGACGGTATCATCCGCATGGCGACGCATCGGTTTATGATGCGATGGTTCGCCTTGCGCAGGATTTTTCCATGCGCTATATGCTTGTTGACGGTCACGGAAACTTCGGCTCGGTCGATGGCGACCCCC
>JGI994J12354_10000911_pt1 | contig 30248 bp, 28 predicted proteins | sample IntmicLarv3ML3BL_FD_12354 | JGI IMG/M metagenome (IMG submission 12354) | reverse complement strand
TGCAAGAAACTAAATATAATAAAAATTTGGTTGAGAGGCATGCCTCTCAACCAAGAAAAAGATTATTTATTTTTTTAACAACACCACTTGACAAAGAACCAAAAAATAATGCTAGGTCGAAGGATCTAGTATTTTTTTTAAAATAATAGTTATTGTGCATAAAAGTCCGATAATTTAGTTGCAAATATTTTCAAAGTTCTTTTAAAAAAATAATGTATTTTTTTTCTTTTAATGATAAAATGAAATATGATAAAAATATTTAGACAATTAATTATTATTTTAATTTCAAATTTTTAGGAGGTGCAATATGAATTTTTTAGGTAGACGTTCAATTAGAAAATATAATCAGCAAGCAATTGAAAAGGACAAAATTCAAGAGATAATGAAAGCAGCAGTATTATCTCCAAGTGGACACAACGGAAGACCTTATGAATTTATTTTAGTTGATGATAAAGAACTAATTCAAAAACTGGCGTTTTCTAAAGTCTCAGGCGGCCAATTTGCTGCTGATGCTCCATTACTGATTCTCGTATTAGGTAAAAAAGACAGCTACCCAACTATGGAAGATGATTGCGCAATTGCAAGTACTGTTATTCAACTAAAAGCGTATGATTTAGGTCTAGGATCCTGTTGGATTCAATTAAAGAGCAAAGAAAACACCGAAGGTGTATCTACAATAGAAGTAATACGAAAATTACTATCAATTCCTGATACAATTCATATTAACAATTTGATTTCGTTGGGATATCCAGCGGAAGAAAGAGAAAGCTATAAAGATGAGGATGCCAATATGGAGTTGGTTCATTACAATAAATATTGATTATAATTATTTAAAGTAAAAAAAAAAGCAAAGATAAAAATAAAAAGAAAAAATATTAAGTAAGAATTAAATAATAACTATAATAGGCTACTAAAAAAGTGGACAAATTTTGCTTGATGCTATGATAAAAATCAAGTAATTTTTGTCCAAAATTTTGACTTTCTACCAAAATATTGTTGATGAGTTGTACGATTATAAAAAAGATGAAAAATAATTTGGAGGAAAATATGAAAAAAATAATTACAATGATAATTTTATTTGGGACATTCTCTTTTAGTTGCCCAGATAAAAATATACATAATGGAGTAGAGCATCTGATTAATCACCATGGAGTAATAAAAGTTGAAAAAAGAAAAATGAAAGTAGATTTTAATGCTTTTGGGAATATTATGGGTTTTGTTTTCGTGACAGAAGGACATAAAAATGGAGATACAGATATATTAATATATTCTTTTTTATTTCCTAAAGAAAACTTTTTCAAAAATGCTGAGAATATGCTCACTACTTATGCGAAAGCCCATAAATTGAAAATTGAAGATTGGGATAGCGATGAGTAAAAGAATAGAGCAAGTATGTAATCCTTTTTATTTCATACCTAAGCTTATAAATTTCTAATATACTTAGAACGCATTAGTAGCACAATATGCTTATATACAATATTTACTTGTTATAATAATTAAAAATATTTTGAAAGGCATTTAATCCAGTTTCTAATGCACTCTCGTCAAAATTAAACTTCGGATTATGTAAAGGGAATATAAAATTTTTCTCTATATTTCTGGTGCCAATCATAAAAAATAACCCAGGTACTTTTTCTAGGTAGAAGGAAAAATCTTCAGCAGCTGTTTGTGCCTCAATTTCTACAAAAGGAATATCTTTGTTAATTTCCCTAAATGTTTCATATAATTCTTTATCGTTAATAACTGGAGAATATACAAGAGTAAAGGAAAAGTCAATGGCAACACCATAAGAAATCTCAAATCCTTTATTTATATTTTCAAGACGATTTTGTATAAATGGAATTAGCTCTTTGTTAAATAGCCTAATTGTACCAAGAAGTTCTACACTTTCTGGAATGACATTACGAACTACTCCCCCATGAATAGAACCAATGGTGACAACAACAGATTCAGAAGGAGTAATATTTCTTGATACAATACTTTGATAGGCCTCAATCAGCTTGGAAGTTATAAGTATAGTATCAATTCCATTTTGTGGCTGGGCACCATGGGCACCTTTTCCACATATTTTTATATCCAGATTTATGGTTTGAGCCATGATTGCTCCACTTTTGGAAGTAATTATCCCTTCATCCATATCTGGATTAAGATGCAATGCAAAAATTTTACTAATATTTTTATTGAAAAATTTCTCATCTTTTGCTATGTATCTAGCGCCACCTTTTCCTTCCTCAGCAGGTTGAAAAATAAGAAGTATAGATTTCTTCAGAACTAAGCCTTTATCCAGCTGATTTCTCAGCCAAAGTGCAAAAGTAAGTAAAATAGAGGCATGTCCATCATGACCACAAGCATGCATGTTGCCATTGGTAGAAGCATAGGAAACTCCTGTTTCTTCCTGAATAGGCAATGCATCAATATCAGCTCTAAATGCGATGGTTTCTTTATCTTCACCTGCAAAGTGAACTAAAGTTCCAGTGTTAATTATAATCTCATATGAAATCTTGTGTATGTATAATTGACTACGGATATATTCACTTGTTTTGATTTCTTCAAAGGCAACCTCAGGAATTTGATGAAGATCTTGTCTAAATTTTTTTAAAATATCAATCATGTTATCCTCCTAAAAATTTAAAAAATATATGATGTGTATATAGATAAAAATAAAAAACAGTAATACTACTTTTTTATGTGACTAAAGTTAAAAAAAAGATTTTTTTTAAAAAAATTAAATGGAAAGATATATTCTTTAATATTTTCGCCGCTCACTAAATTGAGTGACAAAACTCATGTGTTACTTTAAATTATTTATCAATTTTTTAAATGCACTAAATATTTTTTTGTTATTACTAATAATGGCATACTTTGTAAGTAACCAGTTTAATTCTCTATCATTAATAGAAAGTTCCGAAGTTATAAACTCTTCTAGCAATAAAACTTCTTGGGGTAAGAGAGCAGGTCTAGTTGTTTTATTAATCTCATCAATGGATGCTTTTCCCTCTATGAAAGTGATAATTTTTTTCCAATTGCTTATTAAATCTATCTTTCTGAGGAGAAGAATGCTTTTGAAGTTTAACTGTGGCAAATCTTGATACCCTTTTCTTTTGAGAAAAGTTTGAATTTCCTGATTATTCTTGGTTTCTAGCAAAAACTCACCAGCTTTTTTCGAATATATAATTTTGGGCAGCTGCTTGGTTTTATTAATGGATCTTAAGTATTTTGATAGTGGTAATAATTTGGTTTCATTATAAAAATTTTTAACAAAATCATTGAAAGTAAAACTGCTAGGGATAGAATTATTTTCTATGCACTCTATCAATTGGTTTATTAGTTGAAAATTTATCATAGAGCCTCCTTTTTAATTGTTTATATTATAACTTATTTTTAACTAAAAAAAAAGCTTTCTTTTAGAAAGTCCGATAATTATTTATAAAAGGAGAGATTATGTCTATTGAAAAATATAATAATAATTCTATTGCTAAAACAATTAGAAAGAAAAAAAATCAAACTAATCAAAAAAATATCTTTGAAATATATAAATCCGACAAAACATTAATTGATTATCAATTTTACCTCAAAAAATTTTTAAATTTTGTCTACGAAGGAAATGAAACTATATCATTAGACGAAATAATTCCTTTAATGAATGGAATTGAACCTAAAGATGTAGATAACTATATTGTTTATTTGTTTGAAGACAGAAATCTGAAAAAATCTTCAGTAAATAAAATATTATCAGGGCTCAAATCATTATATAGGGAATTAGAAAATTATGGATATAATAATCCCTTAGAAAAAGTCAAATTATTTAAAGTTAATAGAAATATAGATTCAATTTTAAAAATTTCAGCAAATGATATAAAAAAAATCATTGAACTATACAAAGTAAATAATTTCACCACTTACAGAAATGTAGTTATTTTACGTACTCTTTTCTACACAGGAATGAGAAGCAATGAAATAATTAATCTAAAATTTGAACATCTACTTAATAGAGATGGGATTTTTTATTTCAAGTTGATCAAAACCAAAAGTGGTCACGAACAATTTAAACCTATCCACAAAGCATTGGAAGAAATCCTCATGGACTACAAAAACGTTTACCAAAATATGTTTCAGATTTCCAATGAGAATTTTGGCAATTATTATATTTTTTCAAGCAGACCTGAAAGTAATAAACAACTTTCCTACAGAAGTCTTTACGATATAATAGAAAAAATGGGTCTATTAATAGATAAAAGTATTAGTCCACACAATATAAGACATGCTGTGGCTACTGAATTATCCTTGAATAATGCTGATCTAATAGAAATTCGTAATTTTCTTGGACACTCCAATACTAAAGTAACTGAAATTTATATTGATGCCAAAAATATACTGGAAAAACGTGTATTAACTAAACTGCCGTCACTAGAAGACGAATAGAGCAACATGTCATGAGACCTATGGTTCTTCTCGAATTATATAAATAAAGCACCTTATTTTTTAAAATATGAGCTTATACGAATATAAATTAGTAAGAATAATTTTTCCCGACAATAATTTTGCTGAATATAATTAACATTATATACGTTTTAATTTTTGTATTTCAATAAATATTTTTTAATTTATTTTATTTTTCATTATCGGACTTTTGTGTTTTTTATTTTTTTTAATCAACAAAAAATTTACCTTGATATATTTTTTCTTCCCTTAATTTTTTACTTATACTATTTATTATATCTTTTTTGTTGGACATCCATGTAGGGGCTATCAAATTTTTCTTATCTGGGTCACCTGTAATTCTATGCATTACTATATTCTTTGGTATACTAGAAATAATTTTAGTTACTTCGTTAATATAATAATTTTTTTCTATTGGAAAATATTCTTTATTTAAATACAATTTTTCTAGTTTAGTATTACTGTTAATATACATTGAATGAATTTTTAAACCCCATGTTCCATTTTTTACTGAACTCATAGCTGCTTTCAATGAATCCTTTTTTTCTTCACCAGGTAATCCCACTATAATATGAGTTACAAACTTAATTCTTCTCTCTTTCAGAATTTTAGTTATTTCAAAATATTTTTCTGCTGTGTACCCTCTGTTAATTTTTTTTGCCACTTCTTCATTTATTGTCTGCAATCCTAATTCTACCCACATAAAATTTTCTTTATTAATTCTATCTAAGAGCTCAATCACATTTTTGTCCATACAATCTGGTCTTGTTGCTATGGCAAGTCCCATTACCTTTGGATGAGATAGGGCTTCTCTATAGATTTTTTCCAAATATTCTACTGTTCCATAAGTATTAGAAAAATTTTGAAAATATGCGATAACTTTTCCATTGGGGAATTTTTTTTTGATTAAAAGTAATTGCTTGTCTATTTGCTCTTTGATAGGAATATTTTGATAGGTAAATTCGCCACTCCCTCTGTCTCCACAAAAAATGCAACCACCTGTTCCCACTTTTCCATCCCGATTTGGACAAGTAAATCCCCCATCAATGGAAACTTTATATATTTTTTCTTTAAAATTTTCCCTAAAATATTGATTCAATGTATAATATAAATTATCGGACATATGCTCTCCTTATTACTTTCTTATTTTTATTTTACAAAATATTATAATAATATATAAATAATGTTGTGATGAAATAGTATGAAATTATCTTTTGATTTTTTTGTATATTTCTATTATACTATAAAAAAAGAAAATTTTTATAAAAAAGGACTAAATATGAAAAAAATTGTTTTAGAAAGAGATGTGGAACATATACTAACTATTTTGCGTGAAAATGGCTCTGGATATATTGTAGGGGGTTATGTAAGAGACAAACTTTTAGGGATTCCACCAAAAGATTGTGATTTTTGCACTAATCTTAGTTACGAAACATTATTAGAAATATTCAAAGACTACAACGCTGTTGCTGTTGGCAAATCTTTTGGAGTAGTTAAGATTTATTATAATAATAAAGAGTATGATATAGCAAAAATGCGTAAAGACATATCTTTTACTGCTGACAGAAAAAATACCAAGATTGAATTCATCAGTGACATTCAGGAAGACTTGAATCGTCGCGATTTCACAATCAATGCCATTGCTTACGATGGTGAAAATCTCATTCCTGTCAATTCTCATGCATTAAGTGATATTGAGGATAGAAGCATAAGATTTATTGAAAACCCAGCTGATAGAATAAAGGAAGATCCTCTCAGAATAATGCGTGGAATTAGGCTATTTGTGCAAAAAAACTTTAATAATATAGAAAACGTAACATTTAATGCAATCAAAAATAATGCTAGCCTAATTGGTAACTTATCCTATGAAAGAATTAGAGATGAGTTCATAAAAATTATTATGTCTTCAAATCCAAAGTTAGGAATGATTTATTTATTAAAAAGCAATCTGCTAAATTATTTTTTACCAGAAATTTATCAGTGCTATAATTTTATGCAAAATAATCCCCAGCATTCAAAAGATGTTTTTGGACATACTCTGCTAGTATTGAAAAACACACATCCAGATCTCGTTTTAAGATTAAGTGCTTTATTTCATGATGTAGGAAAACCTATGTGCTACACCGAAACCAATGGTATTGGAAATTTTTATTCCCATGATAAAATTGGATATGAAATCACTAAAATTGCTCTAAAGAGATTGCATTTTGATAATATTACAATTGAAACCGTTTCTCTATTAGTAAAATATCACATGTCCTTTCATACTGTAGTAACTTCAAAATTTGCTAAAAAAATTATTAACGAAATTGGAATTAATAATTTGGATAACTTATATCAATTGTGTAGAGCTGATATTTTAGGAAGCTTTCCACCTTATAATTTTTCTAGACTAGATGAATCTATAAATATAATTAGAGAAATTCTTAATAGAAAAGAGCCTATTTCAGTAAAAGATTTAGCTATTAGTGGGAAAGATATAATTCAATTGGGATTTCCTGCTGGAATAAAAATTGGAGAAATTCTTAATTTCTTACTGAATCATATTTTAGAATACCCTGAGGAAAATAAGAAAGATATTTTGTTAAAAATGATCTTAAATAATTTTCGATAAATTATCGGACCTCTATAAATACAAAATATTTTTTCTGTAAAAAAAAAATTTTGATTGACTTTATTTGGAACCTATGACAAAATTATAGAAGGGTAAAATTTTGAAAAAGGATATTTTTTTTATCTATTTATGCTGTATTTCCTTAATTCAAGGAGGTTTTTATGAAAGGAAAACTAATTCTAGAAAATGGAATGAGTTTTGAAGGAAAAATTTTTGGCGAAAAGAAAGATACTGTAGGCGAAATAGTATTTAACACTGGAATGACTGGTTATCAAGAATTGATGACTGATCCATCTTATTCTGGACAAATAGTAGTAATGACTTATCCCATGATAGGTAATTATGGTACAAATCTTGAGGATATGGAATCAGATGGAGCAAAACTTAATGGTTTTATCATAAAAGAGGACGCAAAACTTCCAAATAACTTTAGATGTGAAATGAATTTGGATGGATTTTTAAGGCAATACAAGATTGTTGCTTTCAAAGGAGTAGATACTAGACATCTAACAAAAATAATACGTGAGGAAGGTGCGATGAAGGCTATTATCGCAACTAAGGACCTCTCCAAGAAAGAAATTCAAGATTACTTTGATAGCTTCACTAACAAAAATGCTGTTGCTACAGTCAGTACCAAAAAAATTTATGAAATAGAAGGGACTGGTCCCAAAATTGGAATAGTAGATTATGGAGTCAAAACAAATATTTTAAGAAATTTTGAAGATAGAAATTGCCATTTAGTAGTTTTTCCTCATGATACCAAAGCTGAAAAAATGCTTGAATATAATTTAGATGGAATATTCTTATCAAATGGTCCTGGTAACCCTGCTGATCTTAATGGACCTATAAATGAAATTAAAAAGTTAGTCGGAAAATTACCCATTACTGCTATTTGTCTTGGACAACAACTGCTCACTTGGGCTCTTGGTGGAACCACTGTAAAATTAAAATATGGACATAGGGGTTGCAATCATCCTGTGAAAGATATAGAAAAAAATAGAATATACATTACCTCTCAAAATCATGGTTATGTAGTTGATAAAATTCCAGAAGAAATGGAAGTTACTCATATTAATCTAAACGATAATTCTGTGGAAGGATTAAAAAGCGACAAATTAAAAATCAAATGTGTACAATATCATCCTGAAGCTTGTCCAGGACCTGAAGACTCACGATATTTATTTGATGAATTTGTGCAGATGTATAAAAAATAATTTCTATTAATGATTTCATTGGAGGAGAATATGCTTGACAAAAATATAAAAAAGGTATTAGTAATTGGGTCTGGTCCCATTATTATAGGACAAGCTGCTGAATTTGACTATTCTGGAACTCAAGCTTGTGAAACTCTAAAAGCTGAGGGAATTGAAGTAGTCTTAATTAATTCCAATCCTGCTACTATTATGACCGATAAAACTGTAGCAGATAGAATATATGTGGAACCTATTACTCTTGAATTTGTAGAAAAAATTATAAAAAAAGAAAAACCTGATTCAATATTGGCTGGTATGGGTGGTCAAACTGCTCTCAACATGGCTGTAGAATTGCATGAAAAAGGAATTTTAGAAAAATATAATATTAGTGTCATTGGAACTCCTATTGATTCCATCAAACGTGGTGAAGACAGAGAATTATTCAGAGAGGCCATGGAAAAAATTAGTGAGCCAATTATCCAAAGCAAAATTGTTGATAATCTTAAAGATGGATTTTCTGTTGCTAATACCATTGGATATCCAGTTGTCGTCAGGCCTGCTTACACATTGGGTGGTACTGGTGGTGGGTTTGCCCATGACGAAAACGAATTGGAGGATATTCTATCCAAAGGTCTTGCTCTATCAATGGTAGGTCAAGTATTAATTGAAAAATCTATACTTGGATGGAAAGAAATAGAATACGAAGTGATTCGAGATGCAAATGGAAACGCTATTACTGTCTGCAATATGGAAAATATTGATCCTGTAGGAATTCATACTGGGGATTCAATTGTTGTTGCACCTTCACAAACATTAACTGACAGAGAATACCAGATGTTACGTACTTCATCTCTAAAAATAGTGGAGGAAATAGGGATTGTGGGGGGATGTAATGTCCAATTTGCACTTAACCCTAAATCCTACGAATATGCAATAATCGAAATCAATCCGAGAGTTTCTAGGTCATCTGCACTGGCATCAAAAGCCACTGGGTATCCTATAGCTAGAGTCGCTACAAGGATTGCATTGGGTTATCTATTGGACGAAATCAAAAACGAAGTTACAGACAAAACTTTTGCTTGTTTTGAACCAACATTGGATTATATAGTAGTAAAAATCCCCAAATGGCCCTTTGATAAATTTAAAAAGGCCAATAAAAGACTGGGCACAAGAATGATGGCAACTGGTGAAATAATGGCCATTGGAAACAATTTTGAGGCGGCATTTTTAAAAGGTATTCGGTCCCTTGAGATTGGCAGATACAATCTAATGCACCCAGTAGTTGAAAAGATGTCCATGCAAGAATTAAAAAATGCAGTGGTCAAACCTGATGACATTAGAATATTCTTAGTTGCTGAAATGCTAAGACGTGGATATATTAAAGAAAAATTGCAGAAATTGACTGGCATTGATAAATTTTTTATGGAAAAAATTGAATGGATCGTCAATCAAGAAGAAAAACTCAAAAAAATTAACTGCGACCAATTAGGTCATACTTATTTGAAAAAATTAAAGAAAAAAGGATTTTCTGATCTTGGAATTGCTTCTATCATGAATGTTAGTGAAAAAGATATTGAAAAAAAACGACTGGAACATAATATTTTACCAGTGTACAAAATGGTTGATACTTGTGCTGGGGAGTTTTCAGCTACTTCATCTTACTATTATTCTACCTATGACGACTATGACGAAGTAGAAGTTAGTGATAGAAAGAAAGTTATTGTTATTGGGTCAGGTCCTATCAGAATAGGACAAGGAATTGAGTTTGATTATTGTACTGTTCATGCTGTTAAGACCTTAAAAAATCTCGGAATTGAAAGTATTATTATCAATAATAATCCTGAGACCGTTTCTACTGATTTTTCCACTGCTGACAAATTATATTTTGAACCACTGGTCACCGAAGATATCATGAATATAATAAATAAAGAAAAACCATATGGTGTGATCCTTCAATTTGGTGGACAAACAGCAATTAAGCTTGCCAATGATTTAGATGACAGAGGTGTAAAAATTATTGGCACTAGCCCAGAGAAAATAGACGAGGCTGAAGACAGAGAAAAATTTGAAGAAATGATGGAAAAACTTGATATTAAAAGACCTAAAGGAAAAGGAGTATGGGAAATAGATATTGGAATTGATACTGCCAACAAAATAGGATATCCAGTATTAGTAAGACCTTCCTATGTGTTGGGTGGTCAAGGAATGGAAATATGCCATGATGAATGTAATCTTGTAGAGTATTTGAAAAATTCCTTTGATAGAGACCCAAACAATCCAGTTTTAATTGATAAATATTTAAATGGAATTGAACTTGAAGTCGATGCTGTATGTGATGGGAATAATGTTCTTATTCCTGGTGTTATGGAGCATTTAGAAAGAGCTGGAATTCATTCTGGAGATTCCATTACTATTTTTCCACAGCAAAATCTTTATGATGGCACAGAAGAGGAATTACTAGGTATTACACAAAAACTAGCTAAAGCCTTGGATGTGAAGGGAATGATGAATATCCAGTTTATTGCTTACGAGAATGCCTTGTATGTCATAGAAGTTAATCCACGTTCTTCAAGAACTGTTCCGTATATTTCTAAAGTATCAGGAGTACCTATTATTGAGCTTGCCACAAGAGTTATTCTTGGAGAAAATCTGAAAGATTTAGGATATGGTACTGGTATTTACCAAAAACCTAATCTCGTAGCTGTTAAAGTTCCTGTTTTTTCCACTGAAAAACTGTCCAGTGTGGAAGTTTCTCTAGGTCCAGAAATGCGTTCTACTGGTGAGGTATTAGGAATTGGAAATGATGTGGATGAAGCCATTTACAAAGGTCTCTTAGGTGCAAAGCGTGTACACACTATCAAAGACAGAAAAATTTTGGTTACTATACGTGATAATGACAAAGAAGAATTCTTATCAATTGCCCAAAACCTTATTAAATATGGCTCCATTCTCTATGCAACATCTGGTACAAACAAGTTTTTAAGTTCACATGGTATCCAATCCATAGTAGTTAACAAAATCAGTGAAGATTCCCCTAATATAATTGACCTCTTAAAAAATAGAGAAGTAGATTTATTGGTAAATACACCCACTAAATCCAATGATTGCCAGAGAGAGGGTTTCAAAATTAGAAGAACTGCCATAGAATATGGAGTGGATGTACTAACCTCTCTAGATACAATTTCTGCAATTCTTACCATGCAAGATAAACGCATTGAAGTCAACAATCTAGATGTATTTGATATTAGTAGAATATAGATACTTAAAATTTATAAGCACATTCAAAAAAGATAGCTTTAGTGGCTATCTTTTTTGAATGTTTAACTTCTGATATTCCCTTGAAAAGAAAATCATTTAACCTCAATCAAGAGAGCTAAATAAATCTAATGAAATATGTTATTTAAAAGCAATTCTTTTGTGTAAAAATCTAAATTTACTTCTTTTATTATTGCTAATAAACATATATCCAATTACACAAATCTTCGCAGAAAGCTTCCTATTTATTTAAAACTTTATCCAAAAACTCTTTTGTTCTTTCATGCTGCGGATTTTCAAATAATTCCACTGGCTTTGTATCTTCTAAAACTTTTCCATCATCCATAAAAAAGATTCTATTGGCAACGTTTCTTGCAAATCCCATCTCATGTGTAACTATTAGCATAGTCATTCCATCACTAGCCAGATCCCTCATTACATCCAATACTTCTTTGATCATTTCGGGATCAAGAGCCGAAGTAGGCTCATCAAACAGCATAACATCAGGTTCCATAGCAAGTGCTCTGGCAATAGCTATTCTCTGTTTTTGACCTCCAGAAAGTCTATTGGGATATTCTTCTGCCTTATCCACAAGACCTACTCTTTTTAATAATTTCATAGAAATATCATTGGCTGCACTTTTTGAATATTTTTTTAATAACATAGGTGATATTGCCAAATTTTCCATTACTGTTTTATGTGGAAACAAATTAAAATGTTGAAACACCATTCCTACTTTTTCTCTAATTTTATTGATATTAATATTGGGAGACATTATATCCATCTTTTCTATATAAATGTGCCCAGAAGTAGGCTCTTCCAATCTATTTATGCAACGCAATAAAGTGGATTTTCCAGAACCTGAAGGTCCTATTATTGCTATTATTTCCCCCTTGTGGACAGTGGCACTTATATTTTTTAATACCTTAAGAGAACCAAAATCTTTATATAAATTTCTTATGCTTATCAATATTTTATTCTTATCTAAATTAGTCACTTACTGCTAGCCTCCTTTCAATTTTTCTCATTATAGAAGTAAAAATTGTGGTTAGTATCAGGTAAATAAATCCCACAGCCAGTAATGGTTCCACTCCCCTATATGTAAGACTGGTAATTATATTGGCAGATCTTAGTAAATCTACTCCTCCTATAAAACCAACTATGGAAGTTTCTTTCAATAAAGTAATAAATTCGCTTACTAAAGCTGGTAAAATTTTCTTTATTGCTTGAGGGATTATTATCACTTTCATGGCTACAGAATATGGCATTCCCAATGCCCTTGCCGCTTCCATTTGCCCCCTATCAAGACCTTGAATTCCTGCTCTTATAATTTCTGCTACATAAGCCCCAGAATTAATCCCAAAAGAAAGGCTTGCAATCATTATTATTGGCACATCTCTCAGGCTCCCCACAAATATTAAGTTGGCAAAAATCATCAGCTGAACTACTGCTGGTGTCCCACGCACCACATCTACATAAACATAGGCAATCTTTGATAATGGATTGAAAGTTTTCCAACTTCCTCCCCATCTTTTCAATGGATACCATAAAGATAATTGCATTAATGCACATAAATTCCCCACTACTAGACCAATCATAGCAGCAAGAGCTGTACAACCTAGAGAAAACTCAAGTCCTCTAATCATATACATATATCTTCTTCCACCAAGAAAAATATCCTTTAATGTTTGAATATATTCCATAATTCCCCCTTCATACTACATTTTTTACTATATTTTATAAACAAAAAATTACAGACATAATTATCTGTAATTCTACTTTTTTAATAAACAGAAAAATAACTATTCAAATTATAATCAATAAAAATGAATAAACCTAAATTTTTCAAAATGCTTTAATCAAAAAGTTTCAATAAAAAACAGCTAATTAAAAATGACCTATTAATAAACTATTAAAATATATTCGCCTTAGCTCTAACACTCTATATCTCCTTGCTACTTCATTTTTATTAAGCATGTTTTATAATAACACATATTACTGTAAATGTCAATTATAAAATTGGAAAACTTTTTTGAATTATTCATAGAATCATTCTTCAAATATAGTATAATAGTTTTAGAAGTATACTATTTTTCCTTATATTCAATTCACTCAAACAATGTCTCTTTTTTTTAACTAAAATTTTATAACGAAATAGTAGAAATATTGTATTGATAATGATATAATGTTTAAATAAAAAGTTTTTTATTATATTTATTACAAAGGAGTCTTTTATGGATTACAAATCAAAATTAAATTTATTAGAAACTGAAATTGCAATCAAACAGATCAAGGATTTCTTTGAAAGTGTCTTGGCTAAAACGTTAAATTTGACTAGAGTATCAGCACCACTGTTTGTTACTCCAGAAAGTGGACTTAATGATAATTTAAATGGTGTAGAAAGACCTGTTACCTTTGATACATTGGCTGGTGACAACATGGAGATTATTCATTCCCTTGCCAAATGGAAAAGAATGGCTTTATACAGATATAACATGGAGGTTGGAAAGGGCTTGTATACAGACATGAATGCAATTAGAAGAGATGAAGAAGTAGATTCAACTCACTCTTATTATGTAGATCAATGGGATTGGGAAAAGGTTATCACCAACGAAGAACGAAATGATAATACTCTTAAATCTATTGTAGAAAAAATTTATTCTGTTTTACTTAATTTGGAAAATTATATTCATTCACTCTATCCAACTATTGACCATAAGCTACCCCCAAATATTACTTTTATTACTACTCAAGAATTGGAAGACAAATATCCTACCCTTTCACCAAAGGAAAGAGAAAATACTATTGCTAGAGAATATGGTGCTGTGTTCATCATGAAAATTGGTGGAGTTTTGGCATCTGGAATTAAGCATGATAATAGAGCTCCTGACTATGACGATTGGAATTTAAATGGAGATATTATTTTGTATAACAAGATTTTAGATTCTGCATTTGAATTATCCTCTATGGGAATTAGAGTAGATGAGAATGTTTTACTAAGACAATTGGAGCTTTCAGGATGTAATGAGAGAATTAATCAAAATTTTCACAAACTTTTACTTGATAAAAAACTCCCTTCCACAATAGGTGGGGGGCTCGGCCAATCTAGAATTTGTATGTTTTTTTTGGACAAAATGCACATTGGTGAAGTTCAAGCTTCTGTTTGGCCAAGTAGCGAAATTGAAAAATGCCAAAAACTTGGTATTACTCTGTTATAAATTGGAGGTTTTAATGACAAACAAAAATATCTATGATTCCACTGAAGATTTTATAATTGTGGATGATCAAAAAATCAAAAAAGATGACATTGATTTTGAAGATGAAAAATACCAAACTGAATACAATGATACTTCTTTTTGGGACAAAATCAAACAAACTTCCAAAAAAATAGGCCTAAAATCTCTATTTTACGCACTTGTATTGTATTATGTTTTGCAGAAAAAAGAAGTAACTCTCAAGGAAAAAACACTCATTATAGGTGCTTTGGGATATCTGATTCTACCTTTGGATCTAATTCCTGATGCAATTCCCTTTGCTGGATTCGTAGATGATGGTTTTGCACTTATGCTAGCTGTGAAAAAAATCATACACCATGTAGACGAAGATGTTATTACAAAGGCACATTTAAAAATATCCAAATGGTTTGATATTTCAAAAGATAATTTAAAAAAATTTATTTAAAATTTAACTTTAATTGCATATTTAGGAGGAATGGTTATGAAATTTTTTAAAACTAAAGGGGTCTGTGCCAGTGAAATTGGCATTGAACTAGATGAAAATAATATCGTAAAAGATATCAAATTTGTAGGTGGTTGTCATGGAAATACTCAGGGATTGGAGCATTTGATAGTTGGCGAAAAAGCTGAAACCATCATTATCAAACTTCAAGGGATAAATTGTAAAAATAGAGGCACTTCTTGCCCAGATCAATTATCGCAAATATTAAAATTAGCTACCACTGATTAAGAGCTGATATATTTTCTCAGCAGTCACAGGAGTTAACTATTATTTTTGAGTTTCATTAGTTTCAAAAGAATAATTTGGATTTGAAAGTTGTATAATGAAGTCTTTATTTATATTTTTACGCTTTACAACTTTACATACTAATGCAGAAAATTTTTCCTGTGAGTTTCAAATATACAGATATATTATTTTAGTAATATTAGGTTTGGAGGACTATTTATGACTATTGATATTGATTATATTTTAAAAACTACTAATCATTTGCTAAAATGCTCTAGCCCTTCTGGGTACACCAATAATGTTATGAAATTAGTAGAGGAAGAACTAAAGGATTTCAAAGTTTCCTATAGTTACACAAAAAAAGGTGCTATTATTGCCTTCCTAAATGGCAAAAATAGTAATTACAAAAAAATGATTGCTGCCCATGTAGATACTATTGGTTCTGTAGTAAAAAAGATTAAGCCCAATGGAAGATTAGAATTAACAAATTTGGGTGGAGTAGTCTGGGGAGCTGTGGAAGGTGAAAATCTTAAGGTCCTTACTATGGATGGAAAAGAGTATGAGGGGACTCTACTTCCTAATAAGGCATCCATCCATATTTATAGCACAGATGCTCAAACTCTTCCAAGGACTTCAGAAAATATGGAAGTTAGGCTGGATGAAGATGTAAAAAATGCTGATGATGTAATAAAACTTGGAATAAGACCAGGTGATTTTATATTTTATGACACTCGTACTAGACTCACAGAAAGTGGATATATCAAATCAAGGTACTTAGATGACAAACTGTGCGTGGGTCAACTCTTGGGATACATTAAATTTTTAGTCACTCATAATCTTGTTCCCAATACTGATTTATATATTTATTTTTCTAATTATGAAGAAATAGGGCATGGAATTTCTTTATTTCCAAGTGATCTGGATGAATTTATTGCATTGGACATTGGACTTGCTAATAATGGTACCTCTGGTGATGAGAAAAAAGTAAGTATATGTGCCAAAGACAGTAAGACAACATATGATTATGAAATAAGACAAAAAATGGTAAAAATTGCTGAAGAAAATGATATTCAATATACCATTGATGTATACAATCGATATGGTTCAGATGCCAGTGTTTCCATTACCAATGGTTTTGATTGCAAAATAGCTTGTATTGGTCCTTCCATTGATGCTTCTCATCACTATGAACGTACACATTTAGATGGAATAGCAGAGACCATGAAGCTCCTTTTGGCATATTTGTAGAATATGTGAATCATAATGAGATACTCCCTTAATAGGGATTATCTCATTTTCTGATAGTTTTTAAGCAGTTTTGATTATTTTGCATCTTTTTTCATTAACTCATTATTATATACTATTGCTCTCTTATATAACTTATTTTTTCATCTATATTTTTTGAAAACTCTTCATAACCTGCATTGCTCAGATGTATGCCATCTGTAGTATATAAATCGTATATAGCATTTTTCGCCTCATCAAAATACTTACTGTACATATCAAGTACATAAATTTCACTGTTATCTATACTTATTTCATCTATAAATTTATTAAATTCAATTATTTTTTTATTAATCACTACTGAGTCAGTAGGTAATAGTTTTATCAATAATATTTTCATAAATTTTTCTTTTAAGATTTTTATGATACTAATATAATATTTTTGGATTAATTCACTTTTAAAATCGCATAATAAGTCATTTACTCCCACTAAAAGCACTGCTATATCACCATTGATAGAAGTATAGTCTTCCAAATACCACAGTACATCCCGTGTTGTATCTCCAGCATGTCCCAGATTTTTATATTTTACTGTTCTAAACCATTCTATTAGACTATCTCCAAACATAATTACATCTTTTATTTCATCAATTTTTTCTCTCATATTTTATCCCCTAATTAAAGCATCCAATCAAATAATTATCGGACCTTCTAGCTCTTTCTACAAATTCCTTCTTCCATTGCTACCTTTTCCACAGCTTGCGCTACTGCCTCGGCTACCCTTTCATCAAACGGGCCTGGAATAATGTAATTATCATTTAACTCCTCTTCCTTTATTATTTTAGCCAATCCGTAAGCTGCAGCCAATTTCATAGATTCAGTAATTTTTTTGGACTTGGCTCTTAGAGCTCCCTTAAACAACCCTGGAAACACCAATACATTATTTATTTGATTGGGGTAGTCAGATCTACCAGTTCCTATTATTCTTGCTCCACCAGCCAAAGCGTCTTCAGGCATTATCTCAGGAGTAGGATTGGCCATGGCAAAGACTACTGCATCTTTATTCATTTTATTTACCATTTCTTTGGTTAATACCCCTGCAACAGATACTCCAACAAAAATATCAGCATTTTCTATGGCAACTTCCAAATCACCCTCTATATCATCAAAATTAGTTAATTCAGCCAATTCTTTTTTTGAAAAATCATAAGCTTCTTTATCACTTCTTCGTAATATTCCAGGTTTGTCCACTGCCAATATATTTTTAACTCCCAGTGCAATTAATATTTTGATAACAGAACTTCCAGCTGCTCCAGCTCCATTTACTACTGCCTTTGCATCTTCAAATTTTTTGCCAATTAATTTGAAACTATTAATAAGACCTGCTGCCACTACAATTGATGTACCATGCTGATCATCGTGAAATACTGGTATATCCAATTCATTCTTTAGTCTTCTCTCTATTTCAATACATCTAGGAGCAGAAATGTCCTCCAGATTAATTCCACCAAATCCTGGTGAGATTAACTTTACTGCCTTTATTATCTCTTCAGTATCCTTTGTATCAAGGCATATGGGAAAGGCATCTACCCCCGCAAATTCTTTAAATAACACACATTTTCCTTCCATTACAGGCAAGGCTGCCTCTGGACCAATATCTCCAAGCCCCAATACTGCACTACCATCTGTCACAACTGCCACCATATTTCCCTTTGTCGTATATTTAAAGACCAACTCCTGATTTTCATGGATTTTCCTACATGGTTCAGCAACACCTGGGGAATAGGTCAAAGATAAATCTTCTTTGGTTTTTACTTCTACTTTGGAATTAACTACTAATTTACCTTGGAACTTTTCATGGATTTTTAAAGATTCTTCATAAACATTTGACATATAACACATGCATGATAATAGCTATAATCATCATGCTCCCTCCTTTTTTATAAAAATTTTATCTAAAGTTATCTATATTTTAGGTAAATTCCAATCATATTTGATAGCAAAATAACGCAATATTAATATTGTAGCTGCTCCCGTTATCATTCCTATGGATTTATCTTTTACCAAATTAACTAATAATACACAAACTATAGCTCCTATCAAAGATGCTGTGGCATAAACATGTTTTACAAAAATATAGGGACGTATACCAGCCAGTACATCTCTTAATATTCCACCACCTACACCAGTAAGTACACCCACAAATATTAATAAAAAGTAATTTTTTTTGTAACCAATTTCCAAGGCAGTATTTATTCCAAGTACAGTAAAAGCTCCTAATCCCACTGTATCCATTATTGTTAGTATTCTTTCATAAATATCCACATGTTTAATAAGAGATAATTTTTTATTTTTGTAGACTATTGAAAAAACTATAATTGACGTAACTACAGCTGTAATAGTGTATGAAGGATATACCAACATATTAGGTGGTGTCTTATCCAAAATAACGTCTCTTATAAGACCACCTCCAACTGCTGTAGTGATTCCCAATACAACAACTCCGAGAATGTCCATTTTTCTTTTTATTCCCACCATTGCTCCTGAAAATGCAAAGGCTATTGTCCCTACTATTTCCAAAAAATATATTATATACCTTAAATACGGCATAAACTCACCCTATACCACTTTTTTTTAATATATTAAATTGACAAAAAAGATTCTCTAAGCTACAATAATATCATACCATATATTCCAAAAAATAAATAGTGAAAATATAGGACTGCTGAAAAGCCAAAAAATTCTATGAAAATTCAAAGAAAAACAGAAATATTTATAATTTTATTATTCATTTGGGATGTGGGGGTATCCCCCACAAAGCAACCCAGGCCTCGTCCCCTGCTGGTGAGCTGCATAGCAGTTCACCAGCACTAAATATGAACAGCTGTGACAATTTTTGTTTCCTTTTAGTAAAAAAAGTTTTTTGAATAATTTTTCAACAGCCTCAAATATCCATAACTTTTAATATTTTTAATAAACTAAATCTAAGGAGTGTTATCTATGAAGTTTAGAACTGAAAAGGATTCAATGGGTACCATAAAAGTTCCTGCTGATGCATATTGGGGCGCTCAAACTGAAAGAAGTCTTACCAATTTTAAAATAGGCATTGAAAAAATTCCCATAGAAATTATCTATGCCTTTGCTATTTTGAAGAAATCTGCAGCTATTACCAACAACAAATTGGGAAAATTGGACAAAACCATTTCTAATACAATTTCAAAAGTTTGTGATGAAATTCTATCACAAAAACTTGATAGCCACTTTCCATTGGCTGTCTGGCAAACTGGTAGTGGAACCCAGACAAATATGAATGTCAATGAAGTTATTGCCAATCGTGGAAACGAAATTCTTAAAAAGAGAGTTATTCACCCCAATGACCATTGTAATATGTCCCAAAGCTCAAATGATACTTTTCCAACTGCCATGCATGTTGCAGCTGTACTGGAAATTAATACCAAATTATTACCTGCCATTGATATTTTAATCAAAACTTTCAAGACCTTAGAAAAAAAGTTCCATGGAATTATTAAGACTGGCCGTACTCACTTGCAAGATGCCACTCCCATTACTTTTTCCCAAGAAATAAGTGGTTGGAGATACATGCTTGAAAATAACAAAAATATGATCTCAAAAACTTTAACTGGTCTTATGGAACTGGCTCTTGGGGGCACTGCTGTAGGTACTGGCCTCAATGCTCCAAAGGGTTTTGATGCAGAAGTCGCCAAAACCATTGGGGTTTTGACTAATCAAAAATTTACTACATCAAAAAACAAATTTCATGCGCTTACTAGTAAAGATTCTTTGGTCGTTTCTCATGGGAGCTTGGCTGCACTAGCTGCCAATATGATGAAAATAGCCAACGATGTGAGATGGCTTGCCAGTGGTCCAAGGTGTGGCATTGGAGAAATTATAATTCCAGAGAATGAGCCTGGAAGTTCCATCATGCCTGGTAAAGTAAATCCCACTCAATGCGAATCTGTAACTATGGTTGCAGTGCAAGTTATGGCCAATGGTAGTGCAGTGGATTTTTCTGCCTCCCAAGGAAATTTTCAACTAAATGTTTTTATGCCAGTTTGTATATATAACTTTTTACAGTCTGTTAGATTGCTTACTGATTCCATTGTTTCTTTCAATGACCACTGCGCTACTGGAATAGAACCTCAAATAGTAAAAATGAAAGAAAATTTGGATAAATCTTTAATGCTAGTCACTTGTCTCAACCCACATATTGGTTATGATAATGCTGCAAGTACAGCAAAACTTGCCTATAAAGAAAACATATCACTCAAAGAAGCCTGTATAAAATTGGGTTTCTTAACAGAAGAAGAATTTGATATAGTCTTTAAGCCAGAGGCAATGATATAAAATATAAAATAAAAATTACATAATAATAAAAAGAGGTCTTTTCCCTAACATAAGACCTCTTTCTAATATTATAGATAAAAATTCATATTCAATATTTATTTTAGACTATTTTGCAACTACCCATTGATCTTGAGAAACTTCATCAATTGATTCCTTTATCTTTTTTGCCAATCCACGAACTTTATTCTTGGGAATACTGCACAATGCAATTCTTATTCCTTTATCTAAAACTATAGTGTATATATTTTTTTGTAAAAGAATATCTGCAACATCTGAAGTACTTTCATAAGTAGGAACTGTAAGAAAAAATCCACTTTTATATGGCAGAATATTCAATTCAACTTCATTTGCTTCCTTTATAAAAATCTCTGCTCTTTCTTTGACCAATTTCACATATTCCATTCTTTCTTCTTTGAGTTTTCTATACTTTTCTGAATCTAGCATAATATCGCTAAATATCTTCATTCCTCCACGGGACACATTGGACCAAGTTCCTCTACAAGTGACTGAACATGCATCTTTAAATTCCTCTACTACATTTTTGTCTGTACTCAGTGCAACTTGAGCACCTACTCTCACTCCATAACTTGTAAGTGACTTGGAAATACTGAAAGTAAATATAATTAGAATATTCTTTGACCTGTTTTTAAATATGTTTCTATATTCTTCCCATTCTTCTTCAGTTTTTTCATCATAATCGAAGTAAGCTATATCATTTACTAGAACAATATCACAAGTCTTACTTACTTCTTCCAATACTGAAAACACTCTTTCCCACTCATCTATTGATAATTTGTAGCCAGTTGGATTGTGGCATGGATCATTTAATAAAACTACAAGATTATCCTGAATTTTAGAATATTTTTTTACTTTATCCTCAAAATCTTTTATATTAAAGTTTCCATTATCATCAAATAATTTATATGTATCAGATTTGCTTTGATTTTCACCTGCTATTATTTTGTAAGGGCTCCACATCCAATCTGGAAGTAAAATAGAATCTCCTTCATTTAGATAATTTTTAATAGTATTGGTAATTGCTCCAGTTCCCCCCGGAGAGGCCAAAATCTCAACATAATGATTTTCTAATGTTTTTTCATAATTTTCTCCAAAAACGGATATTTTAACTCCTTCTTTAAATTCTTCACTTCCAATATAAGAAGAAGCATAGGCTGCAAAGTCTTCTGGTTTTTGTTCATGATAAGTTTTTACTACAGTATCGAAAACCACCAGTTTACCATCTTCATCATAGAGAGAACCTATAGTTGAATTAATTACATTCTCGTCTCCATATTTACTTATAGCTTCCCTTACTTTGGGAACCATTACAAAGGATGCATCAGACATTTTTTTTCCCTTTGAATCTCTTCTTAGCATTTTAATTCCTCCTATTATCTATTTTAATATGTTTTATTATATCATTTTTTGAAAAAAAATTCCACTTTTTTATTTTTTTGAAAATATATTTTCATTTTTTAAGTTTATTTTTTTATTGAATTATATTTAAAAAAGTCAATATGTATTCTTTAATATCTTTTAATTCCATTTTAATGCATTTTCTTAAAAAATAAATATCGAAAAATTTTTCATAAATTTTTTAATTTGATTAAAGTCAAAAAGTATTGATATCTAAACATAATACCAATACTTTTCTTATAATTTATTTTTTTTTATTTTTTTAATAAATTTTATTCTTAGAAAATAATGAACATAATATTTTCAGAAGGGGTTTGATCATTTCTATTTTGAACTGGATTTTCACACATCCATTCAAACATGAACCTTGCATGCTCCTCAGTAGTTCTTATACACTTTCTTGTACCAGTGTACAATCCTAATAATCTGTTTCGTTGATTCATAACTTGCTCTCTTCTAGATTCCTCACTAAAGGCTATTGGGGTACCATGCATATAACCACCACCAGAAAATCTCATGGCATATCTTGCATTTCCTTCATGTCTTCCTTGACCATCAGTATATCCCATCACATACCTTATCATTGGGACAATAAAGAAACCTTTAGGTGTTTCATATCCTAACTGGCTTTCTATTCCAGATTTACTGTAGACATAAGATACGATTTCCCAATTCCCACCTGAATTTTTTTCAAACATAATTGTATTTTGATTTTCTATGTCAATTGCCACTACTTTTCTAAAATTTCTGTCTATTTTAGGATTTCTGGAAATAACATTTGATGGTACTGTCAGTTCTTCAGGAATTGAAGCCACCTTTACTCTGGAATTTGCTCCATTAGTTGAAATAATCGATACAATGGAACTGTCAGGAATATATATAGTCTCTCCACTATCACTTCGTGCTGCTGCATTTTGTTCCCAACTATTACCATATTTATCTTTTTGAGTTCTTGCGTTTATGTTAGCTGGATTTGGTGAATAAGTATTAGTTCTCACTACCTCTCTTCCACTATCAATTTCTCTATTAATGAAATTTTGCAATTCGTGTATTTTGTCCAAGGCTTTTTGTGGTCTAAATATTCTTTTGCTCACAAAGGCATCAACTATATATCCCTCATTACCCAGAGGATCAGTTATCTTATACCACAAATTGCTTTTATAATTAAATTGTTCTAGTACTTTTAATTTGGTCATATATGAATACGTGCCAATAACTCCCCTTGGAGCAGATCCCTGTCCACCTGAATTAGGATCAGAATCTATGGTTCTCAAAAGAGCACTTCTTGCTGCAAATCCCTCAGGAATTTCAGGCTCTGAATAAATGTCAGCCCATTTACTACGTATGAAAACATATTCTAATAACTCAGGATGATCATCATACATGGATCTTACTGGTATATTTGAAGGAAATCTATTATCATAGACAGCCACTATCTCTCTTGTTCTAATATAACTAGTCTCTACTGGTTGAGTTTCTATTTCTCTGTTCCTACTTCTCCTTCCATATGCATCCAAGGAAAATGCAGCAAATATTAAAAAAAACAATATAAATTTTCTTTTTGCAAAATATTTTGTAGAATTTTTCACTTTTCCCTCCATAATAAAAAAAATTCTTTATTCTTAAATTTGATTAAATAATATATTTATTTTACCATATCTCTGTGCTCAAATTCAAGGATTATTTATCTAATTTTTCCCTTTTATCAGTCGATTCCTTTAATAGCCCCTTTAACTCCATGTCATTTTCTTCTATCAGAGCTTTTTTTAATTTATTTAATTGAAGTTGAAAATCATCAATTGAATTAAGCAAATTTTCTTTATTTTCCAAAAATAACTCAGTCCACAAATCTTCATTTATTTTTGCAATCCTTGTTAAATCTCTAAAACTGTCTCCAATAAAATTTTTAATTTGATACTCATCCTTCTCACTATTCATAAGTGCAACAGCAATGACATGCGTGAGTTGCGAAGTATACCCTATTACTTTATCATGAAATTCTGAAGATATTCTTTTTATTTGACCAAATCCAATTTCCAGAATAATTTTTTCTAAAAATTCCAAATTCTCTCTCTTGTTTAGTGCTGTTGGAGTTATTATATAGTTTGCTCCTTGAAAAACTTTATCAGTAGCAAAATCAATTCCTTTTTTCTCCCGTCCTGCCATGGGATGACCAAATATAAAATCAATATCTTCAGGTAATATTTCCAAAATAGAGCTGATCATCTTTGATTTAATTCCACCTACATCAGTTATAATAGAATTTTTTTTTAGATATTTTATGTTTTCAGTGACAAAAGTTATTATGTCCTTGGGATAGATTCCTAAAATTATCAAATCACCCTTAGATAGAATTTTTTCACCTGTAGAAAATCCTTCCTTTATTATCCCTTGTTCTACAGCCTTATTAAGTGTGTTTTGGTTAATATCTATTCCATAGATATTATCACACCCCAGTCTTTTTAGAGCTATTCCAAAAGATGCTCCAATTACACCTAACCCCACAATTACTATATTCATTTTTTTTATATCTCTGTTTTGCATAAATTTCTCCATATTTTAAGATAATTTTTTCATAAGAAATAGCATTTTATTATATCTATAAACTTCCAATTTGTCAATTTATAATTATTTTAGAGAAAGTATTATTATTTTGATAGATTTTTTTCTGTTTATATGGTATTATTTTACCATATAGAAGTAAATTATTATAATTATATTTTAGGAGGACATTTTAATGAAAAAAATAATCCAAACTGAAAGGGCTCCAGCAGCTATTGGCCCTTATTCTCAAGCCATTGAAGTCAATGGATTGGTATTTGTTTCTGGACAAATTCCATTTATTCCTGAGACAATGACTCTAGTCTCTGACAATGTTCAAGACCAAACTAGACAGTCTTTAGAAAACGTTAAAGCAATTTTAGAGGCTGCTGAATATTCTCTTAACGATGTGGTAAAAGTCACTGTTTTCATCAAAAACATGGATGATTTCACTGCTATCAATGAAGTATATAATGAATATCTTGGTAACATAAAACCAGCTAGAGCTTGTGTGGAAGTTGCAAGATTACCAAAAGATGTTAAGGTTGAAATTGAAGTTATCGCTGCCAAATAAAGTATAATAAATATTAAATGGGCTTGAATTTAAAATTTAAGTCCTTTCTTTTTGGGAAAATATACATCCACAATAATCTTGTCTATACAGTCCAAATTCTTTTGACAATTGAACACTTCGCAAATATCTATTTTTCTTTTTAAAATCATTTGGAAGATATCTTATCTCCAATATTTCTTCTAACTCTTTTCCTATTTCATTAATTTTACCAACTTTTTTTAAAGGACTAATGGATAGTACACTGGCAAAATAATCGTATCTCATTTGTTTTGCAAATTTTGCTGTTTCTTCTAAACGTAATCTATAGCAAGCAAAACACCTCTTTCCACCTTCCCTTACTCCTTCCAAACCCTTAATTGCTTTGATAAAATCCTTTGGTAAATAATCCTTTTTTTCTATTTTTAGATCTAGCTCAAATTCAGATAAAAACTTTACCACCTCGTCATATCTTTTTTCGTGTTCGTTTATGTCTGCGACATTAGGATTGTAATAATACAGAGTAATCCTGAATGTACTGACTAAATATTCTAATACTGCTGTTGAACAGGGAGCGCAACAGACATGTAGTAGCAAGGTTGGTTTCCTTTCAGGATGTGATTGATAAAATCTTTTTATTTCCATTTCCATTAATACATCATAATTTTCTTTCATAGATATAATCCTAGTTTTTAAATAATTTAATCGAAAATTTTATAATAAATACTATAATCAGAATCTCTTCACAGATATTTATTTTCAATAAAAAAACTGTTAACAATTAAACAGCCTTTTTTAGATTATTATATATTAAGCAAAAATAATAGTTTTCTTTCTAAAATTGAAATCTAATTCCAGCACCCATTCTTATTAAAGTACCGTCATCAATAATAGGAGATTTTTTTATTTCGTCAGAAAACTTTTCTGCAGACATAAATGTCATAAGTGTCAAACTTTCATTAAAATAATATTCTGCCGCCAACTGCAAAGTACTAGAATATCCTACGTCTGGACTATAGGTCTCCATTATATTCCCGCCTAATTCATGTCTATCAATTCCCCAATAATAATCTGTATAATCTTTGGAATATACATTGGCACCTATTGACGAAAAAAGCATAACATTATGAACAATAGCAAAAGGTTGACTAATTCTCACATTTCCCTTAGCACCATGCTCCCCCCCAACTACAGAAGTCGAAATCCATGTGTGATAAGAATTAAGGTTGTAACTTAATTTTGCTCCTCCTGCAATTTGCTGTTTTCTTCTATCAATTGAGTCATAGCCATCATCCATTTTACTTGGTTTTACAGAAAATCCATCAAAGGGATTTACAAATAAAGAAAATGTTAGATCGTCTCTATTTATAAAATCATACCCAACATCAAATCCATTCACAAAAAAATTCTCATACCTTATATCCAGCATTGGATAAAAATTAATATCTGAATCACCTCTGAAAAATTTGTTTACATTAGAATCAGATATCCCTATTCCTATTGAAAGTTTGTTTTCTCCATAAAGAAAAGTGCTTAAAATTATAAATAAAATTCCTAGTATCTTTCTTGTCATATTGCCCTCCAGCATTGTTATGTTGTAAAATGTGAGAATATAAAATCATACTTCGTATATAATTTATTCACCAGACCAATCCTCTGAAATTTTCTTAATCTATTTCTCCACCTAAAAACCTCAATTTTTAAATTCAAATAATAAGTTAAACAGGCTTAATAATTCACTTATATTTCTTTATGTCAATAGTATACCATATTTTTACTTTTTTTCATATTTTTTTTTAAAATATTTTGCATAAAAATAAATATTGACTTTTATAATAGAATTTGGTATTCTAGAAGACAGGAAGGCTTTTATAATTAGCTAAAATTATAATAATTTATCATAAAAATATCTTAAATATTTTAGGATTATTTTATTGTTCCTATCATTTATAGTTGTTTAGGTAACCATTTATTATAAAATATTTTTTAAGGAGATGATTTTATTTATGAAAAAGTTTTTATTAGCAGGTGTTATTTTAGTTGGAATGTCTTTTGCAAGTTTTGCTTCACAAGATTTTTCCAATAATATGTCTGATCTTGAGGCATCTTACAGAGCTTTACAAGAAGAAGAACAAGCTTTATTAGCTGCTAGAAGAGAAGAAGCTGTTTCTGCTCAAGAAAGGTTAAGAGGGCAACAAGGTTTGCTTGCTCAAATTACCAGAAGAGAGCAACAAATTGACAAAAACATGGATTACAAATTTTTCAAACCTGAATATAAAATTCTTAAAAAAAGATATTCTGATTTGAAAAAAGATATGGAAAAAGAAGTTAGAGCTCAACAAAGTCTTATTAAAGACCTTACTGATACAGCTAGAAGATAATCAATTTTAGTTTTTATCAGTAATTTATTAAACAAGTTTTAATTTAAGTTAACATTATTTTTAGGAGGCATTTAGAGTATGAAGTTTAGAAATATATTAAGTTTATTTGTGGTTGGTGTTCTATTAGTATCTTGTGATAGTCAAGGATCAAGTCCAAATACCACTCCATCTTCTGATGATAATTCAACGACCACCACTGTTATTGAAAATACCAATGGAGAGATTGCGTTAACTGCAGAAGAGGAAGCTGCAGCAGGTAATGATAGTAATATTATTGCTCAACTTTTGGTTAAAAAAGCTATATTGAGGGAAATAGCTCAGAATCCATTTACTGAGGAAGAGCTTAATTTTTTAGCAATTGCAAAAGAAAATTTAGAAGTAGAGGCATTCTTGAATAAACAAGCTCAAGAAACTGCAAGTAGAAGTATTATTCCTGTTACTGATGAAGAAGTTTTGGCAGTGTTCGAAGCCAATAGAGAGCAATTTGGTGATGATGTAGATCCTCTCATTGTTATACCACAGCTTACGCAACTTATGCAAAATCAACGATTTAATGATTCTTTCAACAATATTAGAATTAATATTGTTAATGAGTACATTGAAAAGTATAAACTTAATGATATCTTAAGAAAATACGTACCTGAATCTGCTATAACACCTCAAGATATTCCAAGTACACCTCAGGTAGCTCCTACTACAGAAAGTGAACCTGTAGAAATTAATGTTGACGAAGCTGAAGTAGAGGATACAGAAGATGCAAACGAAGCAGATGATAATTAATAAAGTGGTATAAGAACATGGTGTTAGTCATAGGCTAGCACCATATTTTTAATTGCGATAAGCAAATACTCCTGTTAAAATTTATTATTATTCAGGAAATATAAATAACAAATAGTAGAGTATATTACTCCATCAATTATATGTATTGACCTCGAAAAGACAAAGGCTTTTTATGAGTGGATTTAATAAATTCTATATATCAACAAATTAATTTTCGATTAAATTTTTAAGGTGGTGCAAATTGAAGTATAATTTCAATGAAAAAATTGACAGAAGTGGAAATCATTCAGCAAAATGGGAAGAAATAGGAAAAAAATTCCATTCTACTGATTTGTGGCCAATGTGGATAGCAGATATGGATATAAAAACAGCCCCAGAAATTTTAGAAGCAATGAAAGAAAAAATGGAGCAAGAAATATTTGGCTATGTATATAGACCAGATTCATACTATGAAAGCGCTGTAGAGTGGTCAGAAAAAAGATTTTCCTATAAAATTTCTGCTTCCACATTAATCCACAGTCCTGGTGTGGTTGCAACTATTTCAATATTGATAAAACAGATGACAGCATCTGGAGACAAAGTATTAATTCAGACACCTGTTTACTACCCCTTTGCATCGACTATAGAGGAGAATGACAGAGAAGTAATAGAGAATAAATTGATAGCAGACAATGAAGGATATTACACTATAGATTTTGATGATTTTGACCAAAAATTATCTGATGATAAAGTCAAGTTATTCATCCTATGCAGTCCTCATAATCCAATCGGTCGTGTTTGGACAAAAGAAGAACTATTGAAAATGTCCGAACTTTGCCTAAAACACAAAGTAAGAGTCATAGCAGATGAAATTTGGCGTGATATTATAATGCCAGGCTATCAGCATGTTCCCACAGCATCCCTCTCTGCAGAAATAGAACAAAATACCATTACTTGCTTTTCACCCACCAAAACATTCAATATAGCTGGGTTGCAAGCATCCTTTGTGACTTTTCCAATAAGAGCCGAATGGGAAAAATTTGATATGGAATTGGCCACATTAGATATAAAGCGAAATAATTCCTTTAGTTTGGTGGCCTTTGAGGCTGCCTACAGAAAATGCGAAAATTGGGTTGACCAACTAAATGTATTTTTAAGTGAAAATATGGATTATGTCATCAGTTATATTAAAGAAAAAATTCCCGAAATCAAGATAAAAAAGCCAGAAGGGACTTATCTATTATGGTTGGATTTCAGTAAATTAAATTTCAACAAAGAAGAATTGTCAAAATTTATGCAAGAAAAAGCTAAAATTGCTTTAGATGATGGGTTTTGGTTTGGTAAAAATGGAGAAGGTTTTGTAAGGATGAATATAGCTTGTCCAAGATACATGGTGGAAGAAGGGCTAAAGAGAATAGAAAAGGCTGTGAAAGAGTGGCGAGGCTAAAATAAATCAAAACCACCACTTCAAGTGGTGGTTTGCTCTTCCCCTATAAGGGGATGGTACTAGCTTGTGCTGAAGCACTACAATTTGGTTTGCCAACCGC